>VMHT01027382.1_pt1 | contig 23078 bp, 35 predicted proteins | sample 4693611 | NCBI WGS metagenome assembly VMHT01 (sample SAMN12280063, study PRJNA550983) | marine metagenome | isolation source: seawater sampled from same location over 5 years 0.02-0.2 micron viral filtrate | place: USA: collected off the coast of southern California halfway between the port... ...
AAATACTTTAAGTTGATTTGGTGTCAGCATCATTTGGTTTTAGCTCCTCTATCTTATTTTTTATTTTATCTGCCATCATGTTCGCTTTACCTTTATCCATACCATACAACTTTTCAAACTTTGGTCTTACCTTATCCTTGAGTTGTATTATTTCGTGAACCTTCTCAGCATTTGTTAAATTAGGATCTTCAAAAAGAATATCTACACTTTTCAAAGTGTCATTCTCAAATTTATCCATCCAATCTTTATCTATAACATTTTGGTTTTTACCTTTCTCACTATCCTCTTCATCAGATATATCTAATAAGAATAGTTTTAATAAAAGATACTTATAAGCATAAGACATGGCCTTACCTGGTCCTTTGTCCTGGGTATCATTACCATAGCCAAAGTAATCTCCTACATCTACATGTTCTCCAGTCTCTATATCAACTACCCTTGCAGCCATCACACATCTAGTTTGATTATCAATTTGTTCATGTGATTTTACATAAGGTATTAAAGTTAGCTTTGCTTTTTTAAGAGCTGGTCTAACTATTCCATTAACTGAATTATATGTAAGTGGTTTGTATTGTAATCCTTTTTTTGGATCTTTAATTACAGTCTTACATTCATGTTGAACCTCAAATATTTTTTTGTAAATATTAGATGTTACCTTTTCTTTAGTCATTACTTTCCTCCTTCTACTGTAAACCTTCTATAGCTAGTGAACTCACCAGGTATGGTTACAGATTTAGTTTTCTTTTTCTGATTTGTTGAGTGTCTTATGATGTAGTTATTGAATTGTACTACCTCATTAGCTCCAACAATTTCTTTCATATACATTGATGCAGCATCTTTTCTTTTCTTTGCATCCTTCTCATCAGCAGATGCAGATACATATTGCTCAATCAATATACCTAACTTGTTATGGGTACTCATATCCTGGACCTCTTTAGATCCATTACCTTTGTAGATTTCACTTGCCTCTTTTGTATCTTGAGGTGGATACCAGTAATCATGTCCTTGTCTAACACCATCAAACCTATTCCAGAAATCCTCACCAGCATTTATAATCTCATCAATCATCTTATGATCTCTTGGATATACAAACCATTGTAGCTGCCAACCTCTAACAAATCTAACTAAGATACCATGCTCACATCCAGTAGTAAGTAGAGCTTGTTGTATTTGATATTTGTAAGCTGGATAAGGTTCATCCTCGGCAGCTCCAGAATAATTCTTACACTCTAAGACAACTTGTTTTGATAAGCTAAAGACTTTTTTTGTGTAGTCTGAGAGCTCAAGATTACCTGGAGATATGTGTAGCATACCATCTAAAGAGCTACCGAGTTTTCCATTCTTCAACTGATACAAGTGAGCTGCATTAGGTACAGTCATTTTTACCTTTTGTTTATTATTACAAAAAGGTTTCACTTGGTCCATGAAGATCTTTAAAATTACTGGTTCTAATTCTCTACCAGCAACAACCTTTGGTTCGTTAGCTATGTCATTTGTAGCCTCCTTGCCTTCATACTCATTAAGAGCATCTTTCAAGATTTGGTTTGGTGTCTTGAAACTTTTTACTAAGAGGGAGCCAACAACACTCCCTCCTAGTTCTTTTCTTTTATAAGATGTTTTTCTACCACTATCTCCCATCAAGATCCCCCTCCTGGAACATAGTAATAGTAACAACTATCAACCATCACGCATCCAAACATGACAATAAAATAGATAGCAGCCAAGCATAACAAGAAAGCTACACCCTCTGCTATAAACAATAATGTTTCTTTTATGTTCATCTTGTTTATATATTTAGTCCATATTCTGTTCATTATCAACCCTCCTTTTTTATTTTTTTAAAGTGCATTTTTATAGAGTTATCTTCAAAGTTTATTTCAACTTTTATCTTGTCTTTTTTATCATCCCAGTCTGGATACTTTGATTTTTCATGCTCTATTCCTTTGGTTATAAGGTCCATTATTTCCTCTTTCATTACGCAGCCTCCCTTTCAAGGACATTTTTTACTGTTGTAGGATACCAAGCTCTGTCCTTATAAGTCTTGACACCTCTGTTATTTAAAGCATCTGCAATACCCTGGAGTGTTTTTATTCCAGAGAGTTTGATGCCTTCAATAATATCTTTAATATCTTTTGCGTACTTATCAGCATTAGCTTTGATTGTTGCATGACCTCTTACTCTTACCTCAGCTAAGTTAGTTAAGTTACCAAGATCAACACCCTCAGCTTTTAATCTAGCTAGAGCTGCCTTGGTCCTATTAGATATATTAATTCTTTCCATTCTATTGATAGCTACATGGAACCCAGCTATTGCATCATCCAAGATAGGTGTATCTAAAATATCTAATTTTATTTTACCTTTGTTATCTTCCAGGAATTGTCCTACCTCATAGGTCCTACCTAATCTACTCATAGAATATGCAACAAGTGGTACATCTAATTTCTTAGCTGTCTTAACTGCATCCTGGAATACTGGTCTGTTCCTTAACAACTTAGCACCAGATATGCCTGGCTCCTCAAACCAGGCAATATCATATCCAGGATATTTCTTTTCTATTGCAAACTTTTGATTGTTTACATCTTGCTTGTCTGTACTTACTCTTACTAATGCTACTATCTTAGGCATATATTTCTCCTTCTACTTTGTTTAATATATCTTGGAATGTTAGCTCTGGAGGCTGGTCCTCATTAACAAAGAACCAACCATCCTCAACTGCTCTCTCTACAACTTGATCAGATGAGTAACCAGTATTTGATAAGTATCTGAATGTACTTGTATCAGTAACACAACGCAGATCTGGAACCCACTTGTCTGTTGCTTTAAGTTTATTTTTTGTAAGCCAAGATAAAAATGGTTTATTCATAATTAACCCCACTTTGCATCTTCATAACCAGGATGCTTACTTGCTAAGTCATGAGCAAATACATCTTTGATAGCATCCAAAGTTTTGTATAAGTTTTTATTAGATGCTTTACCCTCACATGATTGATAAGAAAAACATTGTAAGCTCTTATACAACTGAGCATCACTATGACCTAATTGTTTACTGTACCAGACAGCTTTATCTTTATTTACATCATGAAATAAATCTTTGTAATCGTCTGGATAGTTCTCAGATAAACTAAATCTATTAAGATCTAACAACTGATCAAAAACCTTACCTGGATTTTTGTTGTAGTCCTCTTTTAGTTTATGTATTTGTTTGTATCTAGGACCATAAGCACCAGACTTACTGATAGCTTTTAATACTCTACCTAAACACTCTGTATCTACTTGATATGCACTCATTACTTTGCTCCTTTGTTAGTTATTATTAGTGGTCTTATTTTGTTCATATTGTTAATATAAGGATTATCTATATATTTACAAGATATATTTTAAATATTTTTTAAGGAGGTAAAAATGGCTAAAAATATGAAGATTGTACCATTCTATTTAAAAATCCCAGAAAAATTAAAAGATAAGATCCAGGACCAGGCTAAGGTAGAGAGAATACCTATGGCTACATTAGTCTCTGAAATCTTAGAGATGGGAATATCTATAAGACCTAAAGTTATCCAGGACCGAATAGATAAAATGCTTAACGCAGCTAGAATGGGAGGATCAAATGAGCAAGGATAAAATAAATCCATCACACTACAAAGACAATCCAATACAAACTTTTGATGCAATAACATCTCAGTTTACAGACGCAGAGAAGATTGGAGCTATCAAGTTTAATATCTGCAAATACATCATGCGAATGGGCAAGAAAATTGAAACTCTTGAAGGAGCTAGAGATGATGCTGGTAAGGCCCATTGGTATCTTGAGAGATTACTCAAAGAACTAACAGACATGATTAAGAAAAAGACACCAAAGAAAAAGGCCCAGGATAAAGATCCAATGGATTTGACCGAGGCAGATCTGGAGGAGTTACTGAACCCTGGCATTATTCGTTTTAAAAAAAAGGAGGATAAGAATGACAAAGATCCCAAATAATGTAATCAAGCCACCACCTGGCTATGAGTATGTGCAGCAAAGATCAGTACCATTGATCCAACCAAAACCAATAAAAGATAATACAAAAGAAAGAATAGAATATCTTGAGAGTAAAATGGATAAGATCCTGGATGAGCTTAGAGTATTGAAGAGAAGAGATAAGTATAAACCTAAACCAAGTGAAAGAGCTAAAAGGGTATGGATGTCAGATATATTAGATGCAGTTTGTAATTACTTTGATTACAGTCCAACTGATATTCAATCTGAAAGGAGACATGCTGATTTGGTAAGAGCTAGATCTGTATTTATAAACTTATGCAATTCACTTACAACTGGATCTTATGCTGGTATTGGCAGAATGTGTGGAGGCAGAGATCATACAACTGTTATACACCATGTAAGATTAAAGAGAGAGAAAACTAATTGCTGGAATATTAAAAAAGAAAGTGGAATAGAATTGTGGTCCGACTTTGGCAAACTTGAGGCAAAGCTAAAGTCAGAGGCCCAACCAGATAATGAGTGATAAAAAGAAAGCTGATTATGGTAAGGGTAGAACACCTGGCCACTTTTGTGTACTGCCTCAACGAGCTGTAATAGATAAAAGGTTCAAGACTTATCCGAGAACCTTCATGATCCTTGCAGCACTTGGTAACTATACATCCAGGCAAGGTGTCTGTTGGCCGAACCAAATAACTATAGCTAAGAATTTACATATAACCCAATCAACTGTTTCAAGACATATTAAGAAACTTATTGAGTGGGATTATATTCGCTATGCTAAGAAACATCCTGGCCTCAAAGGTAACAAATACTTTATGGTGTTTGATCCTAAGATTAAGGAAGAGGATGCTCTTGCTATGGTACCAGATAAGGACAGATCTTATGAAGATAAACCAGAAATACATGTAGGGCCTAAAGGTGGGGATAAAAAGAAATATGCACCTAGAGTACATAAGACTGTAGTTAAGAATAGTTCTAATATGGTCTCCAGTACATATCCAGATATGCAGTCAGAGTACATGCATAACAACCCAAAGAACAATCATATATACCCTATAGTCAGAAACATATTAAATAGGTTTGTAAGAATAACCGAAGAGATTTTCGGAACATTGGTCCAGTACACTACAGAAGATGAGAAGATGGTATCAGAATGGGTAAAGGAAGGACTTACCGAGGCTAGAGCTGCTGCTAGAATTAAGGAGATACTATTGTGGAGAAGGAATAATAGAAAGGAATGTCCTAAAAGAATAGTATTTTATAAGGATGTTTTCTTTAGAAAACCTAAGCCTACTACCAATAAGGAACTGGTCCAGGATATACTTAAGAAAGTAGTAAGGTCCACAAAGATAAGGTAGTTTATAAAAAGTAAACGAACCTTTACATTATATAAAAGCCAGGCCTAGCAACGATTATAGAACAGAATAGAACATTTGCGTACAAAGCTGGTACAAAAAGGCAACATCCTCCCCCCCCACGCAGTAATATATATGGGGGGGATACTCACAATTTTTTTGCAATTATTTTACAAATCAATTATAATGTTCACATAACTTTCTCTAGGTTAAAACTATAGTGGGTTAGTTATTTTTAGTTATATAAGTGGGGTAGGCTTTCTCATCCTAGGCTAGTCAAAGCAGCTCCACTTAAAAAAGGAAACATAAAAGGAAAAGGAAATATATGAGTGGACCGACACATAGCAATCGTAACTATAAGGTTATGAAAGGATACAGCTTACCAGAGGGTGAGTACATCATTGAAGAATGGAACGCATCTAACTGGGATAAGGAAACAAAAGAAAGATCATCAGTACCAGGTGCTAAGGATATTAAGATCTATAAGAAAGATCCTACTAAAGATTATAACAAGGGAGATCTTGTAGCTTTCTTTAGAGTATTTGAGAATAAAGATGATCCTCAGATACCTCTTCACCAAAAATCAGCAAGTGAAGGAATATCGGATGAGCCAATCCCATTCTAAAAAAAGAATAGTAAAACCTCCTTTGGATCGTTTCGGTGGTGTCCGAGTGGTCCAGAGGAGAGTACAAAAGTCAGAGATCATAGAACACAATAAGGAAAGTGTTGCTAAAGAACTTGTTGATATAGCTCAAGCTAATATTGCCGATATTATGGAGTGGGATGATAAAGGTAATGTTACAATTAAAGATACTAAAAACATATCGGATGCAGCAGTCAAAGCTATAAAAAAAATTAAAGTTACTCCGACAAAACTAGGCCCTCAGCTAGAGGTAGAGTTGCATGACAAGGTAGCTGTACTTAGGGTGTTGGCCAAAGCTGCTGGATTATTAGAACAACATGAGGATAGTGATAGACCTTCTGTTGTAGGTATTGTAATGCAAGGACCAGACACTAAGCCTATAATTGATATAGAGGAGGATGATGGCAAGAGTAAAGTTTGATCTAAGCAAACAGCCCCACGAAAGGATCCCAAAGAAAACATCAATATCAAAAAGAAAAAAGCCGAAGTTCTCCAGTATGAATAAGCATAAAAAGAGATCTTGGAAAAGACGAAATAGAGGTGGAATGTGAGTTTAATTATTTTATATGATGGTTTATATAGTTTAGTTCCAGTTACAAAAGAAATGTTACACAATATTACATTATTAACAGCAGTAGATTGCTTTGAGCTTTGTGATATAATAAGATTGAAATTGACAACCTATCATGATGCTCCCATAAATAGACATGTAATGAATGATGGTAGTGGTGATCTATATGGATGTATATGTGAATGAGTGATGCAATAACAAATCTAAAGCTAGACTTTTCTACATCACAAACAGTTTGGAAGTTTCTACAAGACAAATCATTTGTAAGAGGATTGATGGGCCCAGTTGGATCTGGCAAATCATACGCATGTGCAGCTGAGGTTATGTTGAAAGCTGTCCAGCAAGTGGCCAGTCCTAAGGATGGGATCAAGTATTCTAGGTTTGTTGTAGTTCGTAATTCTTATCCAGAGCTTAGGACAACTACTATTAAAACTTGGCAAGAGTTATTTCCAGAAAACATTTGGGGGCCATTTAGATGGAGCCCTCCATTAACACATCACATAAAATTACCATCAAGAGACAATGCTCCAGGTATAGATTGTGAAGTTATATTTTTAGCTCTTGATCAACCAAAAGATGTTAGAAAACTTTTATCTATGGAATTGACTGGTGCTTGGGTGAATGAGGCTAGAGAATTACCTAAGGCTGTTATAGATGGATTAACACATAGAGTTGGAAGGTATCCTACATTATCAGATGGTGGAGCCAAACCCTGGAGAGGTATCATCATGGATACTAACCCAATGGATGATGATCATTGGTGGTATAGATTAGCTGAGAAAGAAAAGATGAAAGGTAAGTTTGCTTGGAAGTTTTATAAGCAGCCAGGTGCAGTTGTAGAATATAGCAAAGAAGATTTACCAGATAATCCAGAGGCAAATGGTTTTGTTATGTCAGCAAAGAAATGGTGGATGACAAATCCAAAAGCAGAAAATAAAAAAAATTTACCGACTGGTTACTATGAGCAAACTCTACTCGGTAAAAACTTAGACTGGATTAGATGTTATGCTCAAGGCTTATATACTTATGTACAAGAAGGTAAGCCAGTTATGTCAGAGTATGATGATACATTAATGGCTGTAGATTTCTTAGAACCAGATATAGGATTACCTATCCAGGTAGGTGTGGACTTTGGTTTAACACCAGCTGCAATATTTGGACAGAAAACAAAAAAAGGAACCTGGAATATTCTACATGAGTTAGTAACCTTTGATATGGGATTAGAAAGATTTGGTGAAATGTTAAAATCAGAACTAGCTACAAAGTTTCCTAAGTTTGAGGTCCTGGTCCATGGAGATCCAGCTGGTATGAAAAGAGATGAGATCTATGAAGTTACAGCTTTTGATCATTTAAGATCTATAGGATTGACTGCTAGACCAACTGCATCAAATGATTTTAGAGTAAGACGAGAGGCTGGTGCTATGCCTATGAATAGATTGATAGAAGGTAAACCAGGATTACTTGTAGATAAGAGATGTCAAAGATTAAGAAAGTCATTAAGTGGTGGCTATCATTTTAAAAGAGTACAGATCTCTGGTGGTGAGAGATATAGAGATGCTCCAAACAAGAATGAACATTCGCATGTAGGTGATGCGTTTATGTATTTGTTGTTAGGTGGTGGTGAGCATAGAAGATTAACAAGAGGTAATAATAATAAATTTAAGCAATCTGTTGCTAGTACAGAGTTTGATATATTCGCATGAGTATAGGTTATGGAATTGGAATGTTGTTTGTAGGCATAGCTGCTATAATCGTAGCTACCATCATAGCTTATTATATAATTAATAGAAATAGGGATGAATAAAGAAATAAAAAGAAAATGGTTAGTCAAGGTTTGGAGAAGAGGAGAGATGGATTTAAAAAAAGAGTTTACTATTTTAATATCAGAGAAAAGGATGGAGCAGTTTGTTATACCAAAAAAGTATAGAGCCACTTATGAGATTACAAACACTTGAAAATATATTTGGTGCTGATGGTAAAGACATGATTGTTTTGCCATTCAAATCATATTTATTAGAAATTATGGATCTATACCAGGAAGATAAGGACCATCTCAATCATATACCTGGGTATAGAGATTACTTAGATCAAGCAACAAAACAAGGATATGGATTTACTGTACTAGATAAAGGTAGGCCTATAGTTTGTTTTGGTATTGTACCACAATGGCCTGGAGTTGCTGAGTTATGGTTAATACCAGATCAAAAACTAATACAAAAATGGAAACTTAAATTTCATAAAGGATCCTTAAAGTTTATGAAGTTAGCAGCTGATGAGCTAAATCTACATAGATTACATGTAACTGTAAGTGCTAACAATGTTCGTAGTGTCAAATGGATAGAACATATATATTTTAAAAGGGAAGGTGTATTAAAAAAATATTCCTTCAATAAGAAAGACATGATAATGTATAGTAGGTTATTTTAATATGTTAAAAAAAATATTTAGAAAATGGGTTTGCTTAGTATTCTGTATGGGTACTTGTTTCTATACACCATGTTGTAAAGGTAAAAGATAATGGGTAGTTTATTTAAAACTCCTAAGTTTACTCCACCACCAGCTATGGACACAACTAATAAATTATTAGATGAGAGAGATGCTAGAGCTGAGGCTGGAGAAAAAAAAGAAATAAGAAAATTAGCAGCAAGATCTCGTACTAGACGAAAAGGTGGTAGATTACTTTATTCTCAAGATAGAGCTTTACCAGCTCTTGGTGTAGGTACTACACTTACAGATGTAAATAGTGTAAGAGATCCAATGAAAGATGAAAGGATGATAACATAATGGGAGGAGCTCCAAGAATAATTAGAAGGGTTATTTCAAAACCAAAACCACCACCATCCTCTCCTATTGTAGAGAGAAGAGTTGAGGTAGCAAAACAAACTGAGGCTGAGGGTAAAAAAGTAACTAGAAGATTAAAGAAAAGAACTAGAAGAAGAACTCAGTTGATGGCAACATCTCAGAATACTGGTTTAGATACTGGTTCAGATTATTCACCAATAAGAAATCCAAGAGATGGATCTAAATTAGGAAGTGCATAATGCCTGGCTATCACAAAAAAAAATATAAAAGTAAAAAAAAGAAAAGATCATCCAGAAAGAAAGGATTAATGTCTTATGGATAGTCATGAACAAGTTTATATAAGAAATCCAAAATTTAGAAAACCAAAGGAGCAAGAGGATGAGCAGAAAGTTTCCGAAAGTTCCGAAGAGTAAAAAGGGAGTACCACTTAAATATTTATCTGGTGCAAAGAACCCTAAGGCAAAAGAGAGTGAGATATTGAGAACAAGAAGATTATATAAGAAAGGTTTATTAACAAATGCTATGATGGATGAGATTAGTAAAAAAAGGGCAAGAGGATGAGTAAAGCAGATGTTATAGCAAAGTATTCCAAGTCAAGTGGTATATCTAAAGGAACATTGAGCAAGGTGTACTCTCGTGGGATGGGGGCCTATTATTCGTCTGGCTCAAAAAATGTATCAGCTCATGCGTGGGCAAGTGGCAGAGTTCGGAGTTTTGCGACTGGTAAAGGTGGTGCAAGAAAAGCTGATAAAGATCTATTAAGATCAAAAAGAAAGAAAGGATTGGTAAGCTAGTGTCTTTGTATGAAAATATAAATAAAAAAAAACGATCTGGTACCTCTAGGCCAAAGTCTAAAAGTACAATTACAAAGAAAGCCTATGCAAATATGAAAGCTGGTTTTCCAAGAAAAAATAGAAAGAAGGGGTTAGTATAATGGTATATAAAATGAAAATGAAAAAAAAGAATACTTTAAAAGGTAATCAAACAAAATTAGATGCAAACAAAGATGGCAAGATTAGTAAAGAAGATTTTGCTATGTTAAAAAATAAAAAAAAACAAAAGGTAATGGCATGATAATATTTGGACATACTCCTAGAGAATGGAAGAGAAGAGCAAAAGAACATAAATGGTTTGTTGCTGCTTTATTAATTTCTTTTGTATTAGGAGGAATAATTATTTAGATGGTAGCTAAAAAATATCAAAACCCATCTGGAGGATTAAACCAAGCTGGTAGAGATTATTTTAAAAGAACAGAAGGTAGTAATCTTAAATCACCAGTCAAGACTGGTACTAATCCAAGAAGAGTTAGCTTTGCTGCTAGGTTTGCTGCAAACAAAGGACCTATGAAAGATGATAAAGGTAGGCCAACAAGATTAGCTTTAGCTCTTAAGAAATGGGGATTTGGTAGTAAAGATGCTGCTAGAAATTTTGCAAACAGAAACAAAGGAACTGCGTAATGCACTTAAAAGCAAGAGAAGTTTTAGATAGATCAAACAAAGCATTTGCTCGTAAAGAACAATGGAGAACTATTTACGAGGATTGTTATCGTTATGCTCTTCCACAAAGAAATCTTTATGATGGATATTACGAGGGTAGTGTACCTGGTCAAAATAAAATGAACATGGTATTTGATAGTACAGCAATTCACTCAACTCAAAGATTTGCAAATAGAATACAATCTGGCTTATTTCCTCCCTATAAAAAATGGTGCAGATTGGAACCTGGGAATGACATACCAGCAGATAGAAAAGCAGAAGTCCAACAAGCATTAGATTTGTATTTAGATAAAATGTTTACTTTGTTAAGACAATCAAACTTTGATCTAGCTATGGGAGAGTTCTTATTAGATCTCTGTGTAGGTACTGCTGTTATGCTCATTCAGCCAGGAGATGATATTCATCCAATACAATTTACTCCAGTTCCACAATATCTTATTGCATTAGAAGAAGGACCACATGGAACTGTAGATAATGTTTATCGTAAATATAAAGTTAGAGCTGAGGCTTTACCAAGACAATACCCAGATATAAAATTAAACGAACAACTAACAAGATTAATAGAAACTAAACCTCAAGAAATGGTAGAGTTGATTGAGGCTGTAATTATAGATACAGAAAGAAAAGATTATTGTTATCATATTATACATGAGAAAACAAAAGATGAGTTAGTATTTAGAAGAATGGATACTACACCATGGATTGTAGCTAGGTATATGAAAATTCCAGGTGAGGTATTTGGAAGAGGCCCCCTAGTTTCAGCTTTACCAGATGTTAAAACTTTAAATAAAACTTTAGAGCTGTTACTTAAAAATGCTAGTATTGCATGTGCTGGAGTTTATACAGCAGCAGATGATGGTGTTATCAATCCATCTAATATTAGAATTACTCCAGGATCAATTATACCAGTAGCAAGAAATGGTGGACCTCAAGGTGCATCACTAGCTCCTTTACCAAGATCTGGAGATTTCAATGTATCACAAATTGTTATTAATGATTTAAGAGTAAATATTAAAAAGACTTTACTTGATGATACTTTACCACCAGATAACATGTCAGCTAGATCTGCAACAGAGATTGTAGAAAGAATGAAAGAACTAGCTCAAAATTTAGGTGCTGCTTTTGGTAGATTAATAACTGAAACTATGGTACCAATCATCACAAGAGTTTTGTTCATTATGGATGAGAAAGGTCTCATTCAGCTCCCTTTGAAAGTCAATGGGCTAGAGGTAAAAGTAGTACCAGTTAGTCCATTGGCCAAAGCTCAAAACTTAGAAGAGATAAATGAAATTATGCAATTTTTCCAAATAGCAAATTCACTAGGACCAGGTGGTGTAGCAGAACTAAAACCAGATGCTATAGCAACTTACATTGGTGATAAGCTAGGTGTACCATCCAATTTAAGAACTACACCAGAAGAAAAAGAACAAATCATCCAACAAAGTATGCAGATGTTTGAGGCTCAAGCAGCATCATCTATGCAAGGACAAGCTCCCCAAAGCGAACAAACTCCTCCTCAACAAGAACCAGCAAGTGCTGTAGAGGAAGAGGTTAGTTCATAATGGCAAAAGTAGGATGGGATGGTATTGAGGTCTTAGATAATCAAGCAAAGCAAGAAACAAAAAACGAGCAGCTTGAAATTGATAAGTCTTATGCTAGAACATTTGAAACTGAGGAGGGTAAAAAATGTTTAAAACATTTAGTATCCAGAACTCTAAGCCAACCTACTTGGGTACCAGGGGGAGATCACACATCTGGATATGCAAGAGAAGGACAAAATAGTGTGGTCCGAGAAATATTAATGAGAATAGAAAGGGCAAAAAATGGCTAATGAAAATCAAGAACAAGTATTAGAGAAACCAAATGCAGAAGGATTATTAGGAGATACTCCTTTATCTGAGGAAACAAAAAAAACAGATCCTAATGAAACTGTAGTACCTCATAAAGAAGATGAGAAGGCAGAGGATAAAACTTACGAGAATGAAAAAGAAGTAAAACTTGAAAGACCAGATTATATTGAAGATAAATTTTGGGATCCTAAGGATGGTGTAAAAGTAGAAGAGTTAAGTAATTCTTATAGTGAGTTACAAAAACAATTTTCTATGGGTAAACATAAAGCTCCAAAAGAATATGATGTATCATCATTAGAAGATGTAGAAGATGATGATGAGTTAAAACAATACTTTGTTGATTGGGCTAAAGAAAACAAACCTACTCAAGCTGCTTTTGATAATCTTGTTAATAAATTTAAAGAATTATCTGTACAACAAGAAGAGGCAGATAGTATTAATATTGATGAAGAGACAGCTAAGTTAGGACCTAATGCTCCACAAATTATAGATGGTATCAAAAAATGGGGCCAAGGCCTTGTTGCTAAAGGTGTATGGTCTGATGAGGACTTTGATGAGTTTAAAGTATTTGCAGCAACATCAAGTGGTATCAATGCTTTAAATAAAATAAGAAAATACTATGGAGAACAGACTATACCTACAGCTCCTATTGATGTAGATGGTCAGCCTTCTAATGATGAACTATATGATTTAGTTGCAGATCCTAAGTATAAATCAGATCCAAACTTTCGTAGAAAGGTAGAGCAACAGTTTGCTAGAGCCTTTCCAGGAAAAGTGAATACTGGCGAAATATAAGACTTGATTATTTATTAGAAAACGATTATTTTGTAATCGGAGACAACCAAATTTCTTTTGGCCTTTTGACAAATGTGAAAGAACATTATTGTCAGCCTGGCTTTTACCAGACAACTGAGTGTAAATAAATAAATGTGTTAAACTAATAAAGGAGAAAACATGGCACAATCAATAACCAATGCTTTTGTTACTCTGTTTGATGCTGAGGTAAAACAAGCATATCAAGGTGAAAGTTCAATCTTGGGATGTGTAAGGCTAAGACAAGGTGTACAAGGGCAAACATACAAGTTTCCTAAACTTGGAAAGGGATCTGCTACTGCAAGAGTTCCTCAGACTGATGTTACTCCATTGAATGTAACTTATTCACAAGTTACAGCTACAATGAGTGATTTCAATGCTGCTGAATATTCAGACATTTTCCACCAAGCTAAGGTGAACTTTGATGAAAGATCAGAGTTGGTACAAGTCGTATCTAAAGCGATAGGTAGAAGAATGGACCAACTTATAATAGATGCTGTTAATGCTGCGTCTGGAACTGGTACAGTTGCTAAAACTGTAGTAACTTCTGGATCTGCTGCTGCATCAAATTTGAATGTTGGAAAGCTAATAGCTGCTAAAAAAGCTATGGATGCTAAAAATGTTCCATTTGATGATAGACACATCATAATCCACGCAAACTCATTATCTGGATTACTAGCTGATGAGAGAGCAATCTCTGGCGATTTCGCTAGTATTAAAGCTCTGGTATCTGGAGAGATCAATACTTTCCTAGGTTTCAGATTTTATGTTCTAGGTGATAGAGATGAAGGTGGATTACCATTAGCGACAAACGACAGAACTTGTTTTGCGTTTCATAGAGGTGCAGTCGGTATGGCTGTTAATATGGCACAAAAAACAGAAATCAACTATGTACCAGAAAAAACATCTTTCTTGGTAAATAGTATGTTCTCTGCTGGAGCTGTTGCTATTGATGCTGATGGCATTGTAAAAATAACAACTGATGAAAGCTAATAAAGGAGAATAATTATGGCGTTTGATAAAACTGGATTACAACCAATCGGTGGTCAATCTAAAGCTGGTAATGCTCCTCAAATGTGGAGCTATACATCAACTGATGCTAAAACAGCTATTGATGCAGAAGGATACTTTAATGATGTATCTGGATTGTTAAAAGTTGGGGATATAATTTATGTCCACGCATCAACTGGTGGTACGAGAACTTACTCGTTACACCCAGTAGTCAGCAACGCAAGTGGTGTTGTTGATGTTGGAGATGGCACAGCTATTTCTGCTACTGATAGTGACTAATAAATAGACATGGGGAGGCCCTTAGGGGCCTCTTCATTAATTAAGGAATATTATTATGGCAAGTGGAGATACAAGTGTAACTATAGTAAACCAAGCATTGGTGTTGTTAGGATCGGACACAATTTCGTCATTTTCTGATACAACTAATGATGCTGCTACAGTAGCCAATAATATTTACGAAACAATCAAAGGAAAAACTTTATCATTATATCCCTGGTCATTTGCTCTTGTAAAAGAACAACTTGCAAGATCAACAGCAACACCAGTAAATGAATGGACTTATTTATACCCTTTACCCTCAACTGCTGTAAGTGGTACAGCTTTACAAGTTTATAACTCAAGCTCAACAAGAGTATTGCCAATCCAAAACTATGAATTACTTTATACAAGTTCTGGACCAGCAATAGCTACTAATGAAGATAAGATATATATTGACTATGTATCAAGTGTTGTATCCGAAGGCTTAATGCCTAAATATTTTGTACAACTTTTAGTTTACATGTTAGCCTGGCATTTAGCTGAACCAGTAACAGACCAAATTACAAAGGCTGAATACTGGAGAGGTGTAGCTTTGGGTTCTTTAACAGAAAATGGAAGGGGTGGGTATTTTCGCCAGGCATGTAATATAGATGGTAGAGGTAAACCAAATTATGCAATAGTAGATTTCCCATTGACAGATGTTAGATGAGCAGAGCAATATCAATACAATCAAACTTTACTACTGGTGAGGTAGATCCTTTATTAAAAGCTCGTATTGACATCAACCAATATTACAACGCATTAGAACAAGCTCGTAATGTATTAATCCAACCTCAAGGTGGAATAGAAAGAAGGCCTGGATTACAATTTATTTTTGAAATACCAAGTGCTGCCAATCCACAAAATGGAATGAAGTTAGTACCATTTGAATTTTCAACAACACAAAGTTATATGCTTTTGTTTGTACATAATAGAATGTACATTTTTAAAGATAAAGAATTAGTAACTAATATAAACTCTAGTGGTAATGATTATTTAACTACAACTATTACCTCTACAGTTCTTGCTACTATGGACCATACACAATCAGCAGATACATTGATTGTAGTTCAAGAAGATATGGCTCCTAAAAAAATAGTAAGAGGAGGATCTCATTCAACATGGACTATATCAGATGTTACATTTGAATTTATACCTAAGTTCAATTTTACTCAATCTGAAACTACTATTAATCAAACTATTACACCATCAGCTGTAGATGGTAATATTACAATAACAGCTGGAGGAAATGTTTTTGCATCTGGTAATGTCAATCAATATGTTGAGGCTAATGATGGAATGGGTAGAGCAAGAATTACAAGATTTGTTTCTGCTACATCTGTAGAGGCTATTGTTGAAATACCATTTTTTAATACATCAGCTATAGCATCTGGAGGAACTTTTATAGATGGAGGCTATGAGGATAGTTGGTCTAGTTCAAAAGGCTATCCAAGAACTTGTACCTTCCATGAAGGAAGGCTTTACTTTGGTGGTGTTAAGTCAAGACCAAATACAATCTTTGCATCAAGAGTAGCTAGGTTTTTTGATTTCAATCCTGGTGAGGCTTTAGATGATGATAGTATTGAATTAACAATATCTACAGATAGTACCAATGCAATAACTGGTATGTTTTCTGGTAGAGACTTACAGATCTTTACAAAAGGTGGAGAGTTCTTTTTACCACAATCAACACTTGATCCTATTACTCCTACTAATGTTGTAGTTAATGGTGCAACAAGAAGAGGATCTAAAGAAGGTATCAAACCAGTAGGAGCTGAGAGTGGTACATTATTTATACAAAGAGCTGGTAAATCTTTAAGAGAGTTTTTATTTAGTGATGTAGAGTTATCTTACATATCAAACAATATTTCTTTGTTGTCATCTCACTTGCTAAAATCCCCATCAGATATGGCCCTCCGAAAAGCAACATCAACTACTGATGGGGATCTATTACTTATTGTAAATGAAACAGATGGATCTCTAGCTACATACTCAATACTTAGAGGACAGAATGTTATAGCTCCTAGTCTAAGTACAACAGATGGTGAGTTTGTAAATGTAGGAGTAGATGTGGACCAAATATATTTTACAGTAAAAAGAACTATCAGTAGTGCTGCTAAATATTATGTAGAATGTTTTAATGATGACAATACAACTGATAGTGCAAAACTATATTCTGGTGGTAGTAAACCATCAAGTACAACTGTAACTGGACTAAATCACTTAATAGGTAAAACTGTTAAAGTAATTGCAGATGACAGTATGCAACTTGATAAAGTAGTTAATGGATCTGGACAAATAACTTTAGATGCAGTTCCTACTACTTATGTTGAAATTGGATTAGATTTTACACCTACTATAAAAACTTTACCAGTAGAACTAAAATTATCTAGTGGTAATATTATGGGCCAAAAGAAAAGAATAATAGAGGCAACTGCTAATTTATATCTCTCGCAAAATCTTACATTAAATGGTAATGATTTATTATTTACAGCTGGTAGTTTTTTTACTGGTAAGAAAAGAAAGAAACCAATGCTTGGATATGATAGAGATGGACAGATGACATTTTCCCAATCTGCTCCATTATTTTTTACTTTATTGGGAATAGAATTTAAAGTGAGTGTAGGACAATAGTATGGCAAATCCTTTTGTAATTTTAGCAGTAGCATCATCTTTCGGTAAGGCTTATGCAACATATCAAGCTGGTATGGCTCAAAAGGCTTACTATGATAGCCAGGCAGCTATGAGCAAACTACAATACAAATCAAAAGAGATAGAGGCTAAAGAGGCTGGTGTAGAGGCTTTAAAAGAAACAAACAAAGCTCTATCAACTATTATAGCTAAAGCTGCTGCTGGTGGTATGTTACCAAATGAAGGTTCAGCTTTACTTGCTCAAACAATGTCAATTAAAGAAGGTGCCGAAGATTTCCAAATATCTAAATTAAATGAAGAGATAATACAAAACTTAGGATTGATTGAATTTCAAAATCTTAAAATGGCTGGTAAGTATGCTAAACAAGCTGGTATCATGGGTGCAATCTTTGGACTTGGTACTGATATAGCAACTATAGGTATTAAGACTGGTACACCAGATCAAGGAATAGATGTAGGAGATATGCCATAATGTCAGCTAGAAAAATATTTCCAGGAGGTATGATAAAACCAGTTAATATTCCTAATGTTAATTTTTCACAATTCCAGGTTCAATCATCTGCATTTAACAGTCTAGCACAAAGACTAGACAGACTTACAAATTTTGCTGTTCAACAAGGAGAGAAGATAGCAATAGAAGAAGGTAAAGAGTTTGCTGCATCTAATCCACTTAATGCTGATACATTTTATAATGCAGATCCAGAGGAAAGAGAAAAACTTGTAGGTGGAGATAATATTACATCTTATGGCAGAGCTCTTAAAATTGCACAAATAAATTTACTTGCAACTGATTTGTCAATCAAAGCTCAAGGAGATTTTACTAAATTAAAAATAATAGCTGTAGGTTCAGACATGAACGCAGATATTTATGAGCAAGGATTAAATGCAATAGTAAAAGGTTATTCTGATAGTTTATTAGATGTAGATGCAGAGGCAGCTATAACAGTAAAAGCTCAGTTAGCATCAAAAGCTAATACACTTTACACATCATACTTAGATGACAAGATAAAAGATTACAATACTGTTAAATCTTCAAACTTACAAAACTGGGGCCAAACACAACTTGATAGCATAGCAGACGAAATAAAAGCTGGTACTATGCGAACTATAGAAATAGATGGTGCAACACAAAATGTAACTGTTGAAGAGTTTTTAGATTTAAAGAAAAAAGAATACTTTGATAAGATTGCTGCTAATCCAAAACTTAAAAAATACTCATTAACATGGGAGAAAGAATGGGATGCAAGAGTACAACTAGAACTCAAAAATTATTTATATACTCAGATTGTAGATACTAATGAAAACAGAGAGACTATGAGTGCTGCATCTAAAGCTAACAAAGAAGTACAAAATGGAACTTTCTTTGGCAACAAAGAGGCACAAAGAATATTTAATAATTTAGATAGTGAAGAGCAAAAGAAATTCAAAGCTGAGGTAAGAACTTGGAAAGCAGATGTTATATCTAGTAGAGAAAAAGATGAAACTGGTAATGAGTTAGATCTTAAAAAAGAAAAAGATAAACTTACAGAAGAATACTTACAAGCAGAAACAGATAATGATACAGAAAAAGTAAATGAAATAATTACTCAAGCATACAAATTAGATACATCTTTAGGTAATGAGTTTAAAAAAACATTTAATTCAGATCTTAAATCTGGTTTGTTTTTTGATCCAGAGGTAGAAGTAAATTTATTCTTTGATTTATATAATGGTGTTCTTTCAGAAAGAGAAGTATTAGATGCAGTAGCAGCTGGTAATATAGGTAAAGATACAGCCATAAGTTTAAGATCACAAATAGTGTCAATGAGAAAAGATAGTTATGCTAAAGCTGATGCTGAGCTAAGAAAAACTATAGGGATACCAGAACCAGGAGCAATAACACCAGGTTTTATAAAAACAAAAAAATATTTACAATATGTAAAAAGATCAGCCGAGTTATTAAAATATTACAATGACAATCCAACTGCTACTCCAAGAGATCTTATAGAGTATGCAAGAGGATTAGAAGATAAACAAGAAATACAAAACTTAAATGAAGAAGATTTTAAAAAGAAATCTAATGATCTTACATCTATGGATGGTCCTTATAAAATGTCTAGTAGTGAATGGGATAAATATTTTAGAGAGTTTTATAATGAAAAACATCTTACTGTACAAACAGATTTCTTATCATTTAATGACAAATCAAAAATAGGTTTACTTATAAAAGAATTAGAAGAATTGAAACTTATGACTGATGGTGTTAAGTATGTTCCATCTACTGTACCACCAGGAGAATTAGAAGTAGATCCAGGTAAGTTTGGATTTGGTGGTGCAAAAGAATTTAAAAGACCAGAGGGTGTAACTAATAGAGAAATAGATATGATAATAGAAATATTGGAGGACATGCAAAGTGAGTGAAGTAGATGACATGTTTTTAAATTACTATGATAGTAAGAAAGTAAAAAGAGTTCTTACTCCAGATGGTTACACTATAGATAAAGAAGGTTATGAGATCTTTGGTGTTACACTTGCAGAGGCAGAAAAAGGAGCTGAGAAAGTTTCAGCTGTTACTAAAGATATAGGTGTTGGTGCAGCTAGAGGATTTGCAAAACTAACTGAGGGTACTGGATCACTTGCATTAGCTGGATTAGAAAAACTTAATTTTATATCTGATGGATCTGTAGAAAAGTTTGGTGAGTTTTTTGCTAAAGAGGTTTATCCAAGAATAGGAGAAACAGAAACATTAGCTGGTGGATTAACAGAGGGCATATCTCAATTCTTAGTACCTGGTGTTGGTTACTATAAATTATTTGGTGCATTGATGACTGTACCTAAAAATGCAAGTAGAATTAAAAAGTTTGTTAATAGTGTAGGTAAAGTAACAGCAGCAGAGGGAGCAGCAGTAGGTACAGCTCAAGTAGCTGGTGATCCTAACTTTGCTAGTTTCTTAAATGAATTTTTAAATATAGATCAAAAACTTGCAGAGGGTATTACAAAAGACTTTGCAGTATATCTCACAACACCAGAAACATCTAAAGATGCAGATGCAGTATTAAAAGAAAAGTTAAAAGCAACTATAGCTGATACACCAGTAGCTTATGCAGCTGAGGGTTTAATGGCTTTTGCTAAAATATTAAAAGCATTTAAAAAAGAGCCAGAGGTAGTAGAAGAAATTACATCATTTAATTTAAGTGATAATACAGCAACTCCTAAAGCAAACAAACTAGAGGTAGAAAGTTTACTATCTTTTGTTAAAAATAATCCAGATGGATTTACTATATCTATTGATGGTAAAGCTACACCAACAAGTGGATTTGTACTAGCTCCTATAAAACAAACAGAATTAATATTTGATGCAAAAACTATAGATTATGAGGATATTGTAAAATTAAAAGATAATGTCAAATTCTTGTTCAAAACATATCAAGATATGGGCATGGATAATGTAAGGGTTTATGCTGGTGGATGGTTAAATAAAGAGACTAATAAGTATGTTTTAGATGCCTCTGTAATAATTGACAATAAAGCAGATGCTCTGTATATTGCTAATGCTGGAAAACAAGATGCAATATTTGACTTAGGAGAATTTAATGAAATCAAAACAAGCGAAGGTATTGAAGAACTCAAACAAAGTGGATCTTATGACATTGACAAATCAAATGTCAGACAATCAGATAATGTCAAACTTGTTGAAGGGTTTGAAGAAACAAGGATGGCAAGTCAAGGGGGAACCAAAAAAAGATACCAAGTCTATGAAAAGCTAGATGAAAAAGAACAACCTACTGGTACATTTGTAATACTTGATACACAAAAAGAAGATGAATTTTTTAGATCTTTAGAATTAGATGAAGGCACAGATAAAAATAAATTAAAAGAATTAGCAGCTGAGTATAATGCTGGAGAGGAGCCTTTATAATGTCGCTGCCAAAGGATCTGATAAACAAGGAAAGTCCACTATCTAATAAGGACCTAGATTTCTTAAATGAAATCAAACCAGACACATCTGTACAAAAAGAACCAGATCTAAATGAAGATAAATCTATTGATGAAGTAGATATTGAAAACGCAAAAGTACATAATCCAGATAACGAAAATGATAGTGAGATTTTACTTGCTGGTGTCTTTCCTAAAAACTTTAAAATAAAAAAGAAAACTTACAAAGACAAAAATGCTGAGGATCTTTCTAATAAAGAATTAGGAGATCAACAACAAGAACAACTTAAAACAAAAACAGAGGGTGAGGATTTTGTATTTGAAGAAGGTACTGGTAAAGCTATCTTTGCTGATTTTAGTGATGAGCAAATGGAAAGTATTAACCAAACACTTATTAAGTTTGGAGCTGGTGAATTAGACGAAGGCAAAAAAAGATCTCTTAAATTTATATTTGATGAAATGGATGCTGATATTAAAAACAGCAAACTATTAGATAGTAATAAATTTTCAGACTTTGTTACTAAGTTTATTCCTAATGCTAAAAAAACTACTATTAAAGATTTAATGGATGAGGCAGCTAACCTTAATAGAAATGATGTCTATCTAAAATTACTTAAATTAAAAGAAGGTGAAACTGTAGATATGGGTACCATGGTCCGAGGTGTCATGGAGGCCAAACTATTATATACAAGATTAAGAACTATAGCTATGGATGCTGCTAATGGTCAGTTTACAGATTTAGACAAACAACAATTTTACCAACTGTATAGATTATTTTCTACTGTATATGCAAAAGCAGCTGGTGATTTATCTGCAAGAGCTACTGGAATGAGAGTAGTACAATCTATTGATAAACCAACAAAAGAAGGTGCAGAAGATATTATAAAATTATTAACAGATGAAATGGGAGCAGATTTTACTGATGAAGGTTTCCAACAATTTGCTCAAGCATTTGTATCATTAAAACCATTCCAAGCTGGTAAGATGGCCAAAGATAGTTATGGTAAAAAATTAAGAGATGCCTGGGCAGAGATATGGGTAAACTCTTTACTATCATCACCTATAACACATGCAGTTAATATTGTAGGTAACACTACATTTAATACTTTAAGAATAGCTGAGTATGCTATTGCAGCTGGTATAAATAAAGTACCAGGTATGAATAGTCCAGATGGTGTAACTTTCTCTGAGGTAATGACCATGATTAGATCTATGAGAACTGGTTTTAGATTAGGTATGGAGCAAAGTTATAGATCTTTAAAAACTGGTGAGGCTCAAACAACAAAACTAGATCTTAGAAAACCAAATGCTTTTGGTAAAACATTATTACCAGATGGTATGCAAAACAGCATGATGGGTGGATTTTTAGAATTATTAGGTACTATTAATAGATTACCAGGTAGAGCTCTTGTTGCTGAGGATGAGTTTATGAAAGGTATTATGTATAGAATGGAGTTAGAAAGAATAGCTCAAGTAAACTATAATAAACACTTACAATTAAAACCAGATGATGTTGAAGGTGCAGAAAAAATATTTTTAGAAACAGTAAACAATCCAGATAATGCTACAGCAGCTTTAGCTAAAGAAAGTATGTTAGAGGCAACATTCCAAAAAGATTTACCAGATGGTGTACTTAAAAAAATGCAATCAACATTAAATATACCAGAGGTTAAATTATTCGTACCATTCTATAA
>VMHT01198941.1_pt1 | contig 23063 bp, 26 predicted proteins | sample 4693611 | NCBI WGS metagenome assembly VMHT01 (sample SAMN12280063, study PRJNA550983) | marine metagenome | isolation source: seawater sampled from same location over 5 years 0.02-0.2 micron viral filtrate | place: USA: collected off the coast of southern California halfway between the port... ...
ACTAACGCATTGAAAACGATTAGATAAATTTGATTTGGATTCTGACTCTCGATCCATCATCTAAACAATCAAACAAGAGCCGTACTTCACACATTTGTACTACTCTATCCACTTTTCACCAACTCTCTTCACGAAAGATGTCTCGCCCAACTCTGCTCGCTGGATTCGAGGAAATCATCGAGTACATCACCGGATTGGAGAAGAGGGTGGTTGAGCTTGAAGAGGAGAACAAGGAACTCAAAGAAGATGCTAAGAAGTCTGAGTTTCGTATTCACTACTACAGATGTTTCGTGAATGCTGTTGACCCCGAGTGTAATATGATGAATAATCTTACAAAGGAAGATGTAGATGATTATACACAGGATACCGACTTAGCAAAGCGTCTATGTGAAGAATTCTTCATTGATGAAGAAGAAGAAGAAGAAGAAGAAGAAGAAGTATCTGCTTTCTGTAAAGAATGTGGTTGGGAGGGAAAGTGTTTAGTCTCGAAGGAGAGGGCAGAGGAACTGAAACAGAAGGGAGAGAGGGAAGAAATCGGTGAGAATGATTTCTGTGGTTGTAATGAAGAAGAATCAGAAGATGAGCCAGAGGAGGATGTGGTTGTAGAGGATACACAAGTGGATGAGCTTTCCGCAGCAGTCGTAGACACTCTACAATCAGATAATGCCAAGAGAGAGGTACAAACTGTAAATGGAACCACAAAGTATACTGATCTCAAGTTTGACTGTGAAGTTGGTAGAATTCAGTTTCTGATGGAGTTGGAAGTGACTCATGGACTCAAATACTCAACACACGCACGGACAACAGCACAAAATAATCTGCGCAGTCCACAATTGATGGAACTATGGATTGAAGATGATTCACAAAAAAAGACAATCACATTCATGTGGTATGCGATGGATGGTAGTATGTATGGGCGACAGCGGGTACACCGTGCGTAAGTAATTTAAAAATAAATATCTATGTTATTGTATAGAAACTAAATGGTAGTCATTGAGGGAAAAAATGGAAGTGTAACTTTTTTTTGGAAAAACAAATTGGTAATGGGAATTCCTTTGGGAAAATGGAATATGAAAGATTATACTAAGCTTGGAGATGATCTCATACTTAAATACATGAGAAAGAACAAAATGAAAGTAATTGAAATCATTCAAGCTTTGATGCTTTGGTGTAATACAATAATGAGTAAAAAAGTACGAAATAAACCCGTATCAGATATCGATTTGAAAACTACTTGTATTGCTATTATGGCATTGATAAAGTTGAAGATATTTGATCAAGATGAAGTATTATTAATTATGCCAAAAAAGAAGAAAAATAAAGGTGTAAATTTTACACCGATTCTGAAAAAAGTGGTTCAAAAATAAATTACTGGATAGATAGAAGTTGATGGGGTGTAAATTTTACACTTTTAATTGTTTTTATTTTGTTTTAAAGCTGCTTTTGCTTTTTTATCTTTATCCACTTCTTTTGCCACATCAAGAGTAATAGTTTTCTTATATAATCTTGTTTTCTTGATTTTTCCATTTTTAAGATCCAAATCGTACCCCTTTTTCTTTGCCCAATCTATTAATTGCGCTCTTGTCAATCCACGGGGTGGTGGCATTGTTGATAACTTTCTATGTGCTTTCACAAGCTCACGAATCTCTCCAATTGTTAGTTCTCCGTCTTTACGAGGCATAGTATATCTATACTCTACATTTTATATGTTGGATTTAAATAAATAAAATATTGTACTATATATATAGCATGATTATCCACAAAAGTCACAGTAAGACTGATCTTATTGAAATAATAAATGATCTAGATATCCCAATTGTATTTAGTCATCAAGATAATAAAGCAGATATTCATCGGAAATTTAAAGAATGTGATTTCAAGAAATGGAAACCAAAAACTAACTTTCATAATATTTCAAATGTTGACGCATTGTTAGTTTATCTTGAGAATCAAAATCCAAAGAAAAGTTTGAGTATTAAAGAGAAACAACAAGTTATGATATTGTGTAAACAAATTATCAATTATTGTAAATGTAATTATGATATCACTGTTACAAAGTACAACAATATGAGAGAATTAATAGATGATATGGATTACATAAAGCAGTTCGGAGATATTCCAAGTGTTCGAAGATGTTGTAGATTAATTAATTTGGATCCAAAGATAAAAACTGAATTTATTCCATTAATTAGTCCACAAGTTCAAAAGAATTTAGATGAAAAAAAGACTATCAAAAAGGGTACTATGTCTGATTTTAAGATTCGTTGGAGTACACCCGAGAATCCAATTGTTTTAACCTTTGATTGAATTTTTATATTCAATGGCTTCTTCAAGTGTTTTAAATCTTTTTCTGATTGTTTTGCCATTTATTTTTTTCACAAATCTATATCCTCTTTCAGTACGGGAGATGTTTTTATGCCCCGTGGAAGAATTTTTATTCAATCTTCTTTCACTCATGTTATTATTATTCTCTTTTCTTGTTGCCCATCTCAAATTACATAATGAATTATTTGTTCTCACTCTGTCAATATGGTCTATGAATGGCTTATTATCGGGATTTGGAATATATGCTTCTGCTAATAGTCTATGGATAAATTGTGGTCTTCCACCTCCTTTACCATCTCTTAAATTAACTACTTTGTATCCGTGTTGGCTCATACAATGTTTTAAAAATCTTGGTTTGTGAAAAAAACTACCCTTTGAAAGTACGGCACCATTTCTAAAAATAAGATAATTCGGGTATCCAGTCACTTCCATTTTTATTCATACATATATAATGTGATAAAACTTTAAATAAGTGGTACGTTCTGAGTCTACGCGTTATAAACGTCCATCATTCCTCCACTCAAACGGGCAACACGGACATACTCGCAGTATGTTCTCATTAGATCAACAACACGACCCGAAGATGGGAAAGAACCCGTGATGTATAGTTCAATACCACGCGCCCCAACACGACCATTGGAAAGCTTAGTGGATAGATAGAAGAACTGTCCCTCCAAGTTACCATCCATGGCTCTCCCTTGGAGACCATCGCTCGTAATTGCTCCAACAGACTGTCCCGAGAATTCACTACGAGTCAAGAATGGAACACCCTCCGCCTGTGTGAAGTTGCTGAATAGACGGGCAGTATTGTCTACATCCGAAGTGTACTCAAATCTATCATTGTAACGAACATTGTACTTGAGAGTAGCCGACTGGACTCCCGAGGCATTCGTGAATGGAGAAACAGAGTTATTTGAACCAAGTATTGTATTCTGTCTTAGAGTTGAATCGGCTAGAAGAGTAATGATGCGTGGAACAATACGATTCGCCATACCAAGATTGCGTACAACAGTAGAAGAAAGAGCAGTGTGGCTCGTTGTGTTCTCAACCAAACGGTAATCAACAAATGAGAATGATAGATCGGGATTTGCCGCTGCGTACCGTTCCATTTCATCCGAAGCACCGTAGTAGATGTAATCAGCACAGAACTTCATATCCGAAGATAGAATGTTACAATCTTGACCGGAATCAGCAGAATCAGTCTGGATACGCAGACCCTCTACCGGTTGGAGAGTTAGTTCAATATTGATTGCTTCTTTAATCATGTATAGAGGAAGCTGGTTCACTTTCAAGAAAGGAAACAAATCAGATAGATCAATCTGGAAACTCGGGCATTCGTTCTTTGCTGCCGTATCCATCTGATACCACGATGGAAGTTCAAGAACACTGTCAGCATCATTGTACTCCATTCCAGTTTCTAGACCATATGTGTCAGCAAATACCTTTGAAGAATCATTGTACTTGAAGCCGTGAGCCAAGAAGCGTCCAGTAGTGTACATTTCACGCTCAACATTGTTCTCATTCGTAATGAGAGAACTCTTGACAGCGTGGAGACCAGCCCACGAATCAAGTTCATTGAGAGTCTTATTTCCAATCTTCAACACGGCTCTCTTGATAATCTGACCAATACCAACATGGGGCTGGAGAAAGCCCTTTGCGATGTTCGCAGCGGGTTCAAGTGTGACAAATATCTTCGAGTGGCTGTGGAGGAAGCCTTTGTTTTGGAGAGTGAATCGTACGAATCCATCTACCGTTGCCCCACCATTCTGAAATACAACCGGTTCCAAAATATCGGTTTCAAGTTGCTGCTGGTAATTGGCTGGAATCTGATCTAACATTAGAAAATTCGGGATGCTTGATCCCTCGGATGGTGCCATAGTGTCTGCCATACTGTCTGCCATTATTTATAATTGTTGTAATATTATAAATTTAAATAAAAATAATTAAAAAAGAATGAATAGAAAATTACATATTAGTTACAGTTGGTAGTTGAACTCTATTGCACCAATTGTACGCCCGTCTGCGAGTAAACAAGCTGAGACTTTGCCTTTATGAAGATGTAAACACCAATCGGGTTGTCCGATCGTAGATTAGATTCAATGCTTACACCAAACTGTTCGGTGCTGAAATCTTCACCAGCGCCACCGATACCATACTTCACGCCAAGACCAGTGACAGCACCACCCTCGGCAATGCTTAGATAAGATGACTCAGATGTACCCGACTCAACCATATTGTAATCACGGTTTGCGTTGGAAACAGAAATAGAGTGTCTGTCATATGTGTAGTCGGGAGCTACAGCATCAATGAAAGTCTTTGTTAGCTGTGGATCGGGTAGTAGAGAAGAAGTATTTGTTGCGTCTTGAACGTTAGTTACATAATCAAAGTCAGCCGGGTACTTGACTCCACCCTTTAACCACTGGATACGATGGAATGGAACAACTGCTGTATCCGAAGTTCCATTTCCAGAGGGATAGACAGTGACTTGTCCGTCAGCAGTGAGTGTATTAATATCCGATACAGGGACAAAAGTCATAAATGCGCTTAGTACATTTCTGAGGGCAAGATTGTACTGAATCTGAGCGTTGGTAGAGTTAATAGATGTGTAGAGAGCAGTAACAGTGTTGTACTCATAAACACCCGATTCTTCACCCTCTGGAAGATCTGCGCCCGAAATGTCAGTTACTTCACAGCACAGTTTCAAGTTGGATAGTTCATAGTGGGCGTCTCCAATACCCGTGGTCGAACCATCTTCATTGTAGAGTACATTGGAGTCGGGTTGGAGCATAACTTCAACAATTAGACCACCAAAGGCATCGGGGCGGAGATTGACCATATTTCCACTCATTAAGAAACCACACGGGAAGTGAGCTGAGAAAGAGTTGGTCTGAACAGCATCCGTACTGGGTGATTCAACTACACTCTTGCGGAAAGCAGTTGCGTTGGGGTGGATGAGACAACTCTGTCCAAGATGACCCATCTGATCTTGGAGAGAAGAAGTCATAGCCAAATAAGTATTCATAAATTTGGAGTAGTGACGAATATTCTCACATACCATCTTTGACCGTCCAGCACGAATAGTTAGACTTTCCATAATGCTGAAAATACCAAGACGGTTATTCATTGATACACCATCACCATCAGTGAGTGGAGTGGGAGATGCTAGATTATCTTTGTATGCGGCAAAATCACCAACAACACGAATCGTTGCTGGATCAAGCAGACCATCTTGAGCTGCGATTGTGAAACTTAGTACTGGAAATCCATTCTTGAAAGAAATTTTACCATCGGCGGGGATGTTGTCTGGACGTATCTCAATGTAGCGGGATGTAGACATATTTATAATTAGTAATATAAAAATATCTTAAATAAAAATTAATAAAAAAACATTGACTATTATAAACAAACATGAATATTATTGATGAAAAAGGAAAGCGTGTTAACTATGGTGTGCCAAAGATATTTTTTATCAATCTTGAATCAAGACATGATAGAAGACAAGAAATGATTGATACATTAAAGGGATTTGATTATGAAAGAGTTGAAGCCGTTCATACACCAAACAGAGGATACATTGGATGTGTTTTATCACATATTAAATGTTTATCATTGGCAAAAGAAAGAAAGTACGATAGTGTAATCATTTTGGAAGATGATTTCATATTCAAATCAGATAAAAGATTTGATACAATGGACATACCACAAACATTTGATATGTTACTATTATCAAATCTAATCAAACAGAAAAAGACATATGATGAAACATATGATAGAGTATTTCAAGCCGAATGGACTTCTGGATACTTAATTAAGAATCATTTTTATGATACATTGATTCAAGTATTTATTGATAGTCTACTGGGACTTGTAAAAAACTATTCTAGAGAGAATTATTTAGATGTTTATTGGAAAAAGATTTTCAATGATTCTATGATTCTAACACATAAATTTAAGTTTGGAGGGCAAAAAGAAGGATATAGTGATATACGGAATAAGAAGATTCAAAGAAATTAATTACTGTACTACATCGACAGAACCATCACGAATGACAAGTCTGCGTACATGGAAGATGTAACTGTTGAAGAGCTTTCCCTTTGATGGAGCAGTGGCAGTCTGGTACTTGAGAATGACGGCAAGATCTTTGTCTCTCAGATCCATGACACCATTCTGACCACCAGCCGAGAATCCACGACCAAAGCAGAAGTTATCCATGAAATGTCTGAAAGACTTGGGAGCAATACCCGAGTTATCCAGAGTCTTCTCTAACTCATAAATGTGGAGAGCATCCAATGAATTCTTGGTAGCAATCTTCTCAGTAGAGATTTCACGAGACGGTACACGCTTTCCATTAATAAGATACTGAACAGAAGACAGCTCATCACAGATACCCGTGTAAGCACTTCGAGTAGAAGCAATACAAGTGTCTTGCGACTGTTTTGTAGTACCACAAGCATTGGAGTAGTTTGTGCCTTGGATAACATAAGTTCCACTACCCGAGATAAGCTGAGCCGTAGTGTAGACCGTAGAATCTTGAGGAACAACCAGTAGAGACTTTGCCCGAGAATTCTGAGAAAATATCTGAAATGTAGTCTGACGATCCGAAGCAAGAATAGAGTGTTTGTGATTTGTAGTTGACATAATATCAAACTCAATTGCTTTACCCTCTCTTACTTTCTGTATCATACCCATCTCATAACCCGGATCAAGCATTACTTGACTGACTACAAGATTTACATTACTTACTGTGTATGTTGCGGCATAGGTTGCTGAATCAGCAACAGCCGTAGAGTACATTACCCAATCTTCATCGATTTCTGCTCCATTGTTCGTGACACTCGTGTGCTTAACTTCAATGAGACCACCCGAAGCATTTGCTCCCGCACTCAGATTGATTTCAGAAATAGTCATTGCTGCGCTCATTACCGATTTAGAGCCATTGTTATCAGCCAAACAGAAGTTGAAAGTTTCACCAACAACAAACGGAAACTTGGATACACGGTCGGTACCCGAGAGATTATTGTCTTCCGCAACATAGAAAGTATCCGATGTACCACCATTTGCCCAAGTATCGGGAGCATCTGAGCCATTGAGAGAGGCAAAAAATGGATTGAGTGGAGTGCGGGTGTCACGGAGAACCGAGTCCAACTGCTTGATAACATGTCCAGCATCATTTAGATCAATCTCAATGTAGAGACCATTGGTCATCATGACAGGGAAAATAGTTTCAGAATCAGCAAAGATACCAGTGTGGAGAGGGAGGCACACCTTTGCGTTCAAGAAATCACCATCTGTGAATGTGGTGTCTTGGTCTCCCGAAGTCTTCTTGAAGAATGGATTCGTGAGAGTATTTGCCATCGGAGTCTTGGATGTACCAACGGTACCACGATTTGCGGGAGTGTGAACGGCACAGCACTCAGAAAGCGCTCTCTTCTGTTCAATACTTGCGTCTTTGTCATAATCATACTTTACAGATACATAAGTTGCGTAATCAGAAATCTCTTCAAGCAACTGTCCTCGAGAACCATCATAGATGCGGATGTTCTTAATTAGAGTGGAAGTACACTTGTCCAATTGAAGACGAGTGGGAGTACCACCCGTTGGGTGTTTGAGTCGTACATTGAAATCTAGATACGTTTCCCGACCATCCATGAATTTAGTAGATGAATCTACAAAAAGTTGGATCTTCTGACCCGGGGTGTATGAGAGTCCATTCTCGGACGGAACAGAAACTTTCTTCTCACCAACGCGAACACTATCATCAGCTTTCCAATATTGAGACATTCTTTTATAAATTACTCAACAATAAAATCTTAAATAAAAAAAAATCAAAAAAGTTACTGGACACGTCCAGTTGCGAGAGTTGCTTGTTGGATTACGGGAGCCGCTTCGGGTGTGTCTTGTTCCTTTGTTCCCTCGTCGCTCAAATCTTGTTCTTGTTTTGTTTCATCTAATTTTTCACCAACAGCATCTGTTGCTCCCGAAGCAAGATCAAGTACTCCACCAAGCAAAGCAGCGGGAGGGAAGAATGTACCAACAACATCAGCAATTCCACCACCAATCTGTAAAACATTACTTGCTTTTTCCCAAGTGTTGTTTCCTTGGATTTTTCCACCCTTTATATCTTCATAGAGATCCATTCCAGCCATGGCTCCACCCATTAACGCTCCGGCTCCTTTCCCAGCGACACCAGCCGCTTTACCAAGACCACCAGCGAGTTTTGATCCAAGTGATTCGGCTACTTCTTCACCACCATCTTTTACTGCTGTTTCGGTGAGTGCTGCTCCGGCATCTTTTGCTCCGGCATTTTCGAGAGATTCTCCAATATCAGCACCAGCATTTTCAGCCGCTTCACCTTCGGATACAGGGGCAGAATCTCCCCCCTCGTTTACAGTTTCTTCTGGTGGAGATGTAGTTTCTTGCGGTCCAGTAGTTTCAGCTTGTGTTTCATTTGCTTGTGTATCTAAATCAGTATCATTATTCTCAGTTGGATTTGTCTTTGATCCAGTTTTCCCCGCTGCTCTATCTGCTTTCCACTTTTTGTACGCAGCAATCTTATCGGGCATTTTGCTACCAGTCCATAGTCCTTGTGCGGTATCTTTAATCTCTTGGACTTGTGTCGCAGATTTTGCTTGAGCTTGTAGTCCTTGGATAGTGTCTGTAACATTATCATTGTGTTGTTTTACTCTATCATTGTAATCACGGACCTCTTGTCGCCGAGCGTTCCCCATTGAAATAGCCGAAGTGTTTGTGCCATACAGATCCATTCGTTTATAATAATTACAACATTATTTTTTTATATAAAATTTTTAATTAAAGTTCTTCATCTGAATCCATTTCAATATCTAATACTTCTTCTGTACTGCTCTCGGGTGGCCAAATTTTAGTTTCAAATTTTATAAATGCTTGTGCTGGATTCTCACTGAGTTTCAAATACAAAAATGAATATCTTTCTGTGTGGGCTTGATTATAGAGTTTCATGAAGTTATCTTCACCACCAACTAAATCACCGTACTCTTCGGCAATCTTTCCAAGTTCTTTTGTATTTTGCTGTTTACAAATAATCACATCTTGGGCGTTGTTGCGAATCATTCCAGAGACAGCACGGAAACTCTGTACGGCAATCACATAGAAATCAATGTAGTGACGATATCTTGTGGAGAAGAAACTCACTTGATTACTTTTCTTGAAATCTTTTGTCAGTACATCATCCATAACAAGAGCGTAAGTTGGTCTTTCAGATTTATCTTCATATTGAGATTGAGACTTTTTAATATCATCAATCATTTTATCGGTGTAATGATCGGAACAATCAAAGAATTTGGAAAGTATTTTTCCTTTATTATCAGTATTCATTGTTGTGGAAATGATACGAACAATATCAAACTTATCTTTATAGAATGCTGGATTACAAAACATATTCACTAAGAGATTTGATTTACCACTTCTGACTGAACCAACAATCAAAGTGAGTGATGGCATGGCTGGTAAATTTGGATGGATGTCATCAAACTTTTCATTTGGTTCTTCATCTTTTACTTTGAGTACCTTTGGAACCGTGGATGACTTTTTGGGCATCTATATTTATATCAATATATATTTATTTCTGATTTAAATTATTAATAAAACGATTCAAAATTGGTTTGTGTCTTTTGACTAACATAGTACAGAGATTACGAGCATTTTCTGGATTGTATCGTGGTTGTCCTCCAAGATTGTAATGTTTATAATCTTTCATCCAAGTACCATGTTTTCCATAGATTTCATACATCCAGTCGTCACAGAAATAATTCTTAATTTGTGGGGGGAATACCCAACCAAAGATATCAAGATGTGTTTTGTGGAGTAAAAATTGTGTTGGGATCTGATCATTATTTGAGAATCCAGCAGTATATCCAATATTGCGATTCTTTTTGAGTGTCTTAATAAATTTACCCACCCATTCAACTCGTGGATCAAACTTAATATCATCCCCACAACACATATAATATTCAAATCCATCTTCTACAGCTTTTGCGGACAATTCTGTCCATATCTTACATGGATTGCCTTTACAGTCAGAAAATGGAATCCATTCCAAACTAAATTCATTATGTCTTGTTGGTAATTCAATATTGGAGTACAATTTATCATCATCATCATATCCAAGATAAATCTTGATTTCTTGATCTTTAATATTCTTCATTGATGGTAGTCCAATCTGATACAAATATGTTTCATCAAGTGTTTTCCAATTCTTAGTATTGGAAGTAGTTGGAATACAAAATGCTAACTTTTGTTTTCTTTCTAACTTTTTAAACAATGGATGGTGAAATAGTTTTCTTGTAGCAATATGTTCGCTGATAGATCGTTTATCATTGTAATTAGTAAGTATCTTTTTTTGAAAATTTTCTGGATACATTTCATTCATGAATTGTTTGATAATCTTCAATTCTTCCCAAGATTTCATATGTACAGTTTTTCCATTGGGAACATTGTAAATATCTCCCTCTCTTTGATAATCATCCACAAAATAGTTTGGATTGTATTTGGGTGTTTTTTTGATTCTTAGTGTTCCATCGGGTAGCCGTTCACATTCCGGAAGAAATTCAACATAATCACAATCGAATCCAGCTATATCAATAATATCATAATATTGGAGAGCAAAGAGTACGGCGGATGAACCACTACAATAGTTTTTGACCATTTTAAAAATTCCGATATTTTGTCTAATACAATCTTCAATAAAATGTACTTTTGTCAATATATTTTTATTATCGAAGATATGATCTCGAATTGTTTCACTCAATAAATAAGCTTTACACTTGTTATCATTCACATATTGGATGACCTCTGGATTCTGACATACTACACGGTCCGCATTGACATACACATCGGGATGACAATCAATATCATTAAAATGTCTGAGAGCCATGGTACAACCAATCCAATCATAGATTGATCTATCAATTGTAGTAAAATCAATATCTTTTAGAGATCTTCCATTTCCAAATACTAATGCTTTCTTCATTATAATGTACAATAGATATTTATTCTATAAGTATTTTCTATTAATAATTGTAATAACAAAAAGGTGTAAATTTTACACCGATTCTGAAAAAAGTCTAAAAATTTTGAATTACTGGAAAGATAGAAGTTGATGTGGTGTATTATTTACACCTTTTAATATTTATCCGATAAATTAATAACACATATCCCATCGATTGGAACCATCTCTGTACACATAAGATTGTGGTTGATTCTTTCTCAACATATTCTTCATTTGTTGTTTCTGTTGCTCTATTGCTTTCTGTTTCTGTTTCTCAGCCTTTCTTGCCTTTCTAAGTGTTTCATAATTTAAGATAGCTGTCAATTGAGCTTCTTCAAGATCTTTCTTTGTAATCCATGTTCCACTATCTTTTTGTACGGGAGCGGGAGCGGGAGCGGGTGCCTCTTCCACTTCCTCTTTTAGCTTCTGTACTCTCTTTACCTTTTGTTTTTTCAATAACTCTTTCTCTTCATTTTCTAACGCTTTTGCTTTCGCTCGTTCCTCTTTCTTTTGTCTACGAGCAATCAATGCTTTCTCCCGAGCAATTGCTAATTTTGCCTTGTGTTCTTCTGACATTGGCTTCCTTGGTTTCTTCTGTTTTACTGGTGCTGCTTGAGGAATAAGTTGTTCCTCTGGCTGAGCGACTGGCTCACGCGTTGAACGCGGACGGCGTACAGTTGGCTTCGAGGGCATATCAAATATTTCCACTTCTTGAATTTCCTCTCGTTCAATAGAGGGCAAGTCTGGCATCGCAGTGGGAGCATCTCCCTCTTCAATTTCCATACTGACACCACCATTGATATTGCTATCCATTTCCCAAGCATCATTTGTCATCTCTATTTGTGGATCACATGATACTTCTGGCATATCGGGTTCAAAATCAAATTGTACACGTGGGGGTTGTTTTGAAGACATATTTTATAATAATCTAGATATTTTTTCTATAAATTATTAAAAAATTACTAAAAATTTCTAAAAAAAACAAGAATAAAAGTTTATATTAATCTAATTACATCATTTTCAATTCCTTTGGTTTTTCTCGGAAGTACAGACAAACAATACTTTGACCGGTTAAGACGGTAGCGTACTGTTCATTGACATAGCAGAATGAAATATCAAACTCATTGACAGCCATCTCTGCTGGATTGCCAAGATCAATCCATACTAAATTCTGTGGCTCAAAGTATAATCTTCCCGTACTCTGTGAGTTATCAAAACGGGGCAGATGAGCCAATATCTTGGAATGATTCCCTGTGAATGAATTCACAACATTCTGTCCAAAGTTATTGAGTCTTACAAACATAGCCATTGAAGATTGGAGATCGGGAGCGAAATCACTCTCAAACACTTTCAATGCTCCCGTCTCAGAAGCGTACTCATCAACAATTGCTGTGTTGAATCCAAGTAACGGTCCAGCATTCGCTCCAAAACTTGGAGTGTATATATTTGAAACATCCATAATTAATACATTGTCATAATCTACACAATTACTTGCGTTGAGACCTTTGTATGTGTAATCGGGAGCAGTTCCCGATAATGGAAGATTCCATGATCTTCGTTCCAACTCAAAACAATATTTATCCGCTACACCTTGGAGTTCTAATGTTTCCCACCATCCAGCTTTTTCTATCTCTGTTGGATCATATCCACTTATACTTGCTGCTGGTACACTATCAAATCTTGTAAGATCTAATGTACAACTTCTTGCTCCAGATTTGGAGAAAACTCCAAGTACTGGATGGAGACACCAACAAGCTTGATTGATTGGTTTGAATTGTTGATCCATTGATTCATCCTCATTGTGCTGGACAACTACTTCCCAAGCACTCGTTGAAGCATTGTAAATCTCAAGTTTCATCTTCTCACCCGTTGCGGTAAATTTAACATCTTCATATTGAGTACCCGATAGATTCAAAACACTAGTAAAATCACTTGAAGCATTTTGGTAATATTTTACTTCTTTCAGTAGTATCTTCTCATTTTTTGCGCCCATGACAGCGTGTCCAACATGAACATTTTGTTCTTTATCCATCATCACAAAGAAATCAGAAAAACATTGATTCTTTGCGGGAGTGACACCAAACATCTTCTGTGATGCGTCTCGTGCGTATGGTGGAGCATAGAATCCCGATTGTGTAGTTGTATTAATATACCGAGACAATCCAACAAACCATGGAACACCAGACGCACTACATCTGCCAGACGACCCCGAGATATTAACTACAAACTCACCATTGGCTAAACTCAATGGAGCATTTCCCGAAATACCCATTGCGGGTGTAGTTGATTTTGAAGAAGCATTCCTCTGGAACACACCGCCCGTGTACGAGAAAATATCAGTAATATCATCATATTTTTCATTGAAGAAATTCTCAAAATCATCATTGGGTGGAACAGTGTTAATATTGTTTGCTGAACTATGTTGATCATATGAAGTCTTGTATCCGAGAAAGTCAAGACTTGAAGCATTTCTCAATACACTCACAGTTGCTTTGCCCTTGTAGTTTGGATGATAAGTCGTTGAGCGAATTCTGTCCTCCAAAAGATTCGCAAAATCATTGACAGATAATTCTTCAACTTCATTGGATGATTGATTGGGGGCGATTAATGGAGTCACAACCGGATGAGATGTGACATCATCCATCTGTGGCTCAGTAACTCCATCACGATTTAATTTCTCACCCGTGTACTGATAGAATCGGTTATTGTTCTTGGAAAATACAACACGACCATCAACATTGACTTTACAACTCTGTAGTGCTACTTGGGCATCCTTTGGAATTTTGTATGTAGATGTTAATGTATTCTTGAAACTGTACGCAGAATAAATTGACTGCTTACTCCGGATAGTGGATCCATCTTGCTCTTGATTGGCACAAACAACTAAACTCATTTATTTATAATTATAAATATATTATTTTTATGTTAAAAAAATTTTAATAAAAGTGTAAATATAGACGATGCCAACAAAAAAAATGAAAGAATTGAATGGATCGAAATCTTCGTATTCACAACCATTACAACATGATGTCGCAAAGGGTATTGAACCACCCAAGATAAAACCCGAACAAATATTTGATGGAGTTACTAAGAAGAAATCTCGGGCTCGGGTTGGGCGGAAAAATCCGGCTCAACGGAAATCGTCACAGAAGAATCGGAATTATTAACTTCTTTTGGGGGAGCAGTAGCCACTGGATGATTGTATGGCGTAATACTCTTCAAACCGTTACATACAATTGGCTTACGTACATCGGGATATTTATCAGCAAATTTCTTGTTGAACATTGCGATAATATCTAAATCAACATTGGGACTACTTTCAAGAAGATTGTCATATTCTGCCCGACACACTTTTAAAAAATCTCTACATGGTTTTCTCTTTTTGTCATGGAGTGATAATTCAATCTCAATATTTCTAGATAACTTACTCCAAGCTAAAGCACTAATACGGTGTCCTTCATATATTTCTGAGTATCTTAAAAAACTTAATAGTGTACCAAGAATTCCACAGAAGATATTCAATGAACCGACACCAGCAGAGAAGCCCTGTTTAAGATGATTGGGAACATAACTATCTGTTGCGAAATTTGCCGTACCAGTCAATGTAGATAAAACAATAATTGGAATCTGGAAATGATGATATTTTCTTTTATATTTTCTTTGACTGAAATTATGTAAGTATGCGTAGCACATCGAAATTTCACCCCACTCACTCAACAACTCCTCTATCTCTTCACTCCAATCTTCAATGTCATCGGGTAGATCTCTTGGTGTTTTCAAATCCAAAACAGTCGACATTTATACTATTCTACATTAAAATTTCACTTTATATTTTTTAGTTATTTCTGCGTCGGATTTACGGGCGGGACCTCCAAGAATATAAGAGTACAAACGCGCATATGCCCAACTCTGTGCTGTTTGATTGGGTCTACTACCAGAACTCTTGTATGCTCCCTCCCCTTTTTTGAAAACAGCATTGACAGCTCCAAGTGGAATACCAGTTACTTTTGCTATGTTTTTCTTACTTCTCCCACCTTTCATTTCATCCAACTGCTTACCGTACTTCTTATCAAACTTAACAGTCCAAGTGGATCTTCTTTGTGGAGCAGATGTCTTTGGTCTCTGCTTTCCCTCAAAGATTGATTTGATTTGAGCTTGTCTCTCTTTGCCTTTCAATCCAGATAAATATCTTTTTGGAACATTTCTTGTCATTCCTTTGTAAGTTATTTTTTCCATTTATATATTAAATTTTTTTATTTTGAAATTCAAATATTGAATAATATAAGATATGTCTGATCCACTTGGAGTGAATAAAAAGAAGCCAATCGAAGAATTAATTGAGAGTGTACTTGAAATACAAAAATCTATTAATTCAATCAAGAGTGATATCTCTGGAATAAAAATGTATCTTCGCAAGTTAGAAATTGAGAAAACCATAATCAATGATACAAAAGATAAAGAATATGAACGAGTGGAATCCAGTAGTTGGTTCTGGTAAATAATTTTACTTAAAACTATTTTCTATGTTATATTATAAATGGAATATCCCGAAATAACAATTCTCGTTCCAACATATGACAGACATAAATTTTTGCCACTGTTTGTAATGAATCTGAAGTCTCAAACATATCCAGCCGATAGACTCAAACTAATTATAGCCGATGATTTTGAGTACGGACGGTTCATTACAGACATAGATGAATTTAAGAGAGAAATCCATCCAATTGAATTAACATATCTTCAAACAAATAAAAGACTCTCCATTGGAGAAAAGAGAAACAATCTTGTGAAACATTGTTCCACAAATATATTTTGTTTTATGGATGATGACGATGTATACTTTCCATCATATATTCAACACAGTTATGAGACACTAAGAGATAATAACTTATTGAAGTGTGGATGTGTTGGAAGTGATAAAATGATCTTTTGTATGTCAGAAAAAGACTATGCTGTACATGCGATAGACTGTGGAAATACCAAGAGATTGATTCATGAAGCCACTATGATGATGACGAAGAAGTTTTATAGAGCAAGTTGTAAGTTTGAATCAAGTTCAAGAGGAGAGGGAGCCGATCTCTTTACTGGAATGGAATCAAGAGTAGCATTGACAAATATTAATGATGTGATGATGTGTGTACAGCACGGAGAAAATACTGTTGATAAATTACAATTTGCGAGAGACGATAATAGATTGAATATTGAAATCTCAGATGAGATGAGAGAAATTCTTGAAAATATATTTAAGAAATAAAATCTATATATATATATAGAAAATGGAAACATTCAATGAAGAACAAATCCAACGAATTTTGTCATCGTACAAGAATAAGCGTGAAAAGGATAAAGAACGCTATCAAAAGAGGAAAGATGATCCAGAGTTTGTAGAAAAGAATCGTACTCGAGCTCGGGAACATTATCATAAAAATAAAGATGTAAAGAGAGAAAGATATCATGAGAATCGTGATGTTGCGATTGCTCGCAATTCATTTTATTATTACCGTAAGTTGAATAAGCTTGATCTATTTCAAGATAAATTTCCAGAAAGATATAAGTTGATTGAATCACTCGGTTATTCTTTGAGTGACCAAAATCCATCTTCATCAACTTCTACATCATCTACTGTGTAAGTATCTTCATCATCGGTACCAGAATAGTATTCATAAAATTCTTTTATTTTCTTTTTGGGGGGCGGGGGCTTATATTCTTCGTCTTTATTATTTTCCAGAATCTCTATAAGATCACCTCTACCAAGTTTAACCAATTCCCTTTGGATTAGATTCAATTGTTTGGGGGTAAGTTCAATAGTGATTTTACTGTGGCTCATCCTTTGCTACGTATACTTTCTTTGATATTTTCTTCTCTGGATATTTTTTAAATAAAAAGTCTACTAGCTCATCGATGTCCGATATCTCTTCATGTAAGCGAAACACATCCACCCCCTTTAAGTACAAATCACTGCGATCTTTCTCCTCAAGAGGCTCACGAATCAGTTCTTCAAATTCATCGGCATCATTATCAAGTAAATCAAGTAGTCTCTCACGCTCAGAAGTCTGCTGCTGTTCAAGTTCAACACTCATTTTATATATTACTCAAATATTATTTTTATGTAAAAAAAAATATAAATATTAATAATATTATGGTCAAACTAGTTGTGTCAAAAGGTACAGCCAAAAATAAGAAATGGAAAGCAGAATTCTTTGATGACAAAGGGAAACGAATCAAAGTATCACAGTTTGGTGACTCCCGATATTCTGATTACACGATCCACAAAGATAAAGATAGACGAGAGAGATACCGAAAACGACACAAAGTGTATCTAAAAAATCAGAATTATATGTCACCGGCTTTCTTGTCGTACTATATCTTGTGGGGAGATTCTCAATCATTAAAAACTAATATATCTAATTACAAGAAAAAATTCAATTTAAAATAATTATATAAGTAAATATATATAATGGCAAATCAGTATACTGATATTAAAGTGATTGAATGTAGTCGATTACATTCAGAAGAGGCTAAATCAAAGAATAATGAAAACTTTGCTTTATGGACTTCAAACTTAACAGATATTGCTACACTTACACCCGGAGATAAAGTATCTGTCTTTGGAGCCATGGTTTCTGAGAGGGGTGCGGGACAGTCTTCTTCCATAGAGATCAAAGGAGTCAATCTTGGATATAAGAAAACATATACAACTACGAATGTAAATTATCAAAATGCTTCAACACATCTTCCATCAGATTATGAAATCATATCCTCGAATGCTTCTGATACGGAAGTTTATATGAGAGATGATACATTGAATTTCACTACACAATATTATCAAACAGCCAACGCACATAACTATATTCATCTCCCTCGTAACTATTGGTATAAGAGTGGAAAGACAAGAGATCTACAATGGACGGAATCAGACACCGAAGATGCGGGAATGTCAACTTATTTCAAAAAGGTCGAATCCGATCCATTCTCATTTAAATCTGAATACTTTGCTCTTGATGACGGTACCAATAGACATTACAAACCACTCAATGATAATGGAAAATATACAATTATGATGAGAGATAATACATATTATACTGAATCATCCGCAAGTGGACAACTTGGTGGATTCTTCAATAGTTCAAATGCGGGTGTAGATTACAATGATAAGCTTGGAAGAAATAGAGATCCAGAGAATGCTTCATACTCAGTATTTAAAGAATTAAAATCAATTACTTTACCCGCTGGATTCAATTCACCAGAGTACATTGCGTCGGAAGTCACAAGACAACTTCAAAATATTACACAAGAAAAGATACATAAATATTCATATAATGGAAGTATGCCAGCTGGAGAACTTGAAACACCCGTATCATTTTATAGAACAATTACAACTGAAACATATAAGCCATTCAATGTTGCCAATCAATTCCGATCAGTACATACGGGTTCAACAAAAACATTTGATTTTGGAGTCATAAAAGACGCATTTGATGAATACTTTAATTTGAGTGGAGCGGCAAGTACAAATGGCTCTGGATATGATTATCTATCACAATATCACATTATTGGATGTAAGAGACCGGAGTTGTATCAGACTGGACTGGATATCAATCGAAAGTACTTTGATGTTGATAACCCGGATTTCTACGAAGGAATAAGAGGCGCAGAATTGAAATTCCAATGGCTGAATAATACAAATAGATTTTCACTTAATTTATTCTATAATGAAACAAATGTGAACCGATTGAAAGCTTTTTTTGACGCCCAATTACTCTATCCAGAGATTTGGGATTACTTCAAAGAATCCACAAATGATTATAGTGACGCAGATACAATCAATAATTCAAGATGGATTCATATGAATCGTTTCAAAAATGCTTCTATGACATATTCAAATGTTAACTCCGAAGCAGCACTTGGAGACTCATATTATTCAGACAGAACTTTCAATCAGAATAATAGAGTACATTCTGCGCTACTTCCAATCTACTATGAAAATGATCCATCATTGAATCAATTCTTCCCACGAGTACAATTAGAAGCGAGTCCAAAATTTAGTTATGGAATCATCGGTCATGATAGTCTTGGATATATAACATTGAGAGGAACTGAAAACAACGGAGTGAATACAGACTTGTGGACAGAATTATTGAATGCGTCGGGAGATACAAAAATTGAAGATGGGCGCAAATGTGGATTTGATTTACATTTCAATGCTCCGGGAATGAATTATATTCTACCGTACGCTGGATACTCACCAGTATTGAGTTCATATCAAGTAACAAAAGATGTTGGAGACTACGGTATCCATCCACTTGGAGACCAAGTAACCACAACATACTTAGATGGTTCTAAATATGTAAATAAATTATATCTTGGAGCGGATAATCCAGCATTATCGTATGATGGAACAAATTTCTATTTTAGTGGATTACACACTCCATTAAATATTCCCAATGATAATCGTGTGTCTAATCCCCAATTAACAGATCCTCCCAGCACATCAACTGATGCGGGAGCAGTAATGTACACAATCAATCCAAAAGAATATTTGAATGATTGGACTCCCGAGAGAAAACCATACATAGTAGATGATCCCACAATATCAAGTACTGCTATACCAAACTTAAATAAAAATCTTCAGCCATGGGTCGTATATGATTCACACTGTGGAATCTTTATCGGAGATTTCAAATTAAGTGAAGAAGAGTGGATTGGTTCACTCTGGGATTTACTTGGATTCACATATGACCAGTTCAATTCAACAAGAAATACAAGATTGAATAAAATAGATACAAATAATCGGAATGATTTATCTTTGATAACTACAAATGCTGAGATAGACAGAGGTGATTCAAAGATCTATGTTCAGAATTCATTTGGAATACCATTATATAGTAACATGATGCCGATAGTCTCACATATTTACAAATCGGGAGCTACTCAATTTTTACTAGATTATTATCCACCAATCCAACAGAAGACTGAATCATTAAAGATTGTTGCTGAGAAATTACCCACAAGAATGATAAGAGGGTACTATACAATCCGATCTAATATATTACAAGAAGCTCCATTCATTGGTGGTAAAGTAAATAATACAACAATGCCAATTATTGGAATTGTGGATAAGATTAATGGAGACGGAGATTTCTACTTTGGACAAGAATCATCACTCCAATTCACAGTGACAAAGCCACTACGATTGGCTTCAATTACTTGTTCTATCCATGATCCAGATGGTTCATACGCTCATTGTTCGGAACAATCAACTGTACTATTCAAGATTGAAAAATCAAGAAGTGTAACTTTCAATGTTGTGGAAGAAATTCTTCAAGAACAACAACAACAAAAATAATTATTGGGGAATAAAATCTTGATATATTTTATTGGATGGGAGTTAATTATGTTTTATTCAAAGATGAAATAGTTACTCGCCGTGACCCATATTCCAGTGGAGTACAATGTCCATACACTGGATACAATGTACAATCATTAAGAAGTTGTAATTGTTATGTCCATAGAATTTCAAGACATGATTCATATAATAAACATTATTACACATCCAATAATACTCCCGAATGTGGAGATACAAATCTCAAACGATCAAGATCAATGGAGCTACTTGAGATTGAACCACCATTAACAATTGAAAACTTGAAATGCCAGTACAGAAAAAAAGCTTTAGAATATCATCCAGACAAGCCAAGTGGAAATGCTGAAATGTTTATTAAGATAAAAGATGCTTTTGATACACTTGAAATTTTAGTCTGATTCATTGGGTGGATTATATTGTCCCTCGGATTCTTCTAGAAAACTTGTTTTGATTGGATGGTAATATCTATCAAACAATTTTAGTATTCTATCTTCTTCTTGTTCATCGGCGCCATCTTCGGAATAGAGTTCTTCAACTTCTTCTTTCCAATTATCAACACAGTTTCCGTACAAACAAGCCATCTCATCCATTTGTGCTTCATCTTTGAATTTATTTTCATGATGAATAATAGTTTCATTCAATGTTTGGAGTGCTTGGTCTACATATTCAACAGCTTCAAATGGATTTTCATTAATAATTTCTTTAAAATCAATATTGAACCACGGAGCAAAATCTATACCCACATCCTTTTTTGGTGTCTTTTTCTTGAATACTTTTGAACCACCACCAGTTTCAATTCCTTTGATTTGTTTCACTCTTTTCAATTCGGATTCGAGTGATATATTCTTTGCGTGTAGTTGAGCGTTTGAAATTTCTAACTGAGCGCATTTTTGACTCATATCAACATTAATCTTTACTTTTTCTGGAACACAATCTTTTCCCTCTTTCAATTGTTCATTAAGTTTCATAAGTCTCATGATAAGTCCATATCTTTGTAGATCATGTACTTTATCTTTCATAATACCCGTTTTTTCATATTCATTGATGCTACGCATAAGATTCTTCTTGAAATCTGAACCCGACGCATTTTCTTTGAGATTCGGTCCATATTGCTGGTCCACAACATAATCTTTAATCAGATTCAAAATTCTATTTTTGTATCTAGCATCATTTTCTTGGAGATGTTTGCCAATCTTATAATAGTTAATGAGTTGTTGCTCGGTGTAATAATTCATTGGATTGATAGTGCGTGGAATTTCTTGATTGTTGTCCATTGTTTGTTTTCTATATATATACTTAGATATTTATTTTTAAGTAACTTTTGAACGCAAGAATAGATATTAATACACCGACAATCTATTTATACGGAGTGGATACATATAGAATCAATATCTGTACCCAAATCAAATTTAAATTTCAGAAGTGTAGAATTTACACCCCATCCAATTCTATCCATCTATGATTTTATTTTTGAAATACTTTTTTCAGAATCGGTGTAAAATTTACACTTTTAGTTTTCTATGAATTATAATTTAAAAATCGGTACTTTTTAAACAAATATTTAGATTAATACTTAAAAATAATTATCTATGTATATATATAGAAATGTCAGAACTTGAGATTAATAATGTTTTAGAAGTTATCAAAGTATCGCGACCGGAAGCAAAGGAATCAACATTGAAGCAGTATGTAGCACAACTAGCCAAGCTTAAAAAGCAATTTGAGACAGATAATTATGATTTCCTATTGGATATTGAATCAGTAAATGAAAAGCTGAAAGATCTTAAATTTACATCGGTTCGAAATGCGTACAACGCAATTATTGTACTTTTGATGGCTTTGAATTTTGATAATAGATATGATACACTCATTGAGAATTATAGCACACTTCGTGATAAGCTTAATCAACAGTATGTGGATGAGCAAAAGACGGGTGTTATTTCAGATAAGCAAAAAGATAATTTTCCAACCATGGATGAACTACAAAAACTGCTTGGTAAGCTTGAGCTTGAAATTCGTGATAAGAAGTTGAAGAGTAAGCGAGACATGACTCCAAAGGAGCGTGAGATTCTAGTTGTGTACACTATTTTCCAAATGCTGATTCATCTACCCACTCGCAATGATATGTCAGATATGATTCTTGCCACACCATCATACTTGAAGAAGACTCCCAATGATGAACAAATGAACTATAATTATCTCTTGAATACTAACCACAAGACAAATAATATGAAGCTTATTTTGAATAATTATAAGACTGATAAGACTTATGGTACAAAGGAGATTGAAGTACCCGAGAGTTTGAAGCGAGTACTCCGAATGTATATCAAAGCGACGGGTGTGAAGACC
>VMHT01058693.1_pt1 | contig 23052 bp, 32 predicted proteins | sample 4693611 | NCBI WGS metagenome assembly VMHT01 (sample SAMN12280063, study PRJNA550983) | marine metagenome | isolation source: seawater sampled from same location over 5 years 0.02-0.2 micron viral filtrate | place: USA: collected off the coast of southern California halfway between the port... ...
CTTCATACCCATATCATCTGGATAATAACCTGACTTCATATCTCTTCTTCTTGTAGACATTCCGCCACCCATTTTTTTTACTCTGCCACCAGATTTCATCTGATTAGCTACTTGTTTGTTGTATCTTCTATTAGGCATTATTTTTTTCCTCCGTTCCTAAAGATTTGTGTACCCTTTATTCCAAAAATGCTCGCCACGACAAGGATCCATAAATTCGTGAACCAGCTCGGAAGCGACTGGAAATACTCAAAGAAGAGTTTTACTTTTTCCATAGCTGCCGGATCGTCACTCATCACCGCCCACATTAAAACAATGATGGGCGCCGAAATAATCACAAGAACGAATTCGTCCTTGTAGTCATTCTGACGAGCTTCTAAAAGTTTTCCCTGGTAAGCTTCTTCACCTCGGGCTTGACGCTCTGCGTGCAATAATTGTGCATCAGACATTGCGACTTTTGCCTTTTGGCGGTTAGCATAAATTTTACCGCCAGCTTGCAAAGCCATCTTTGCTAAACTGAACCAAGCCATACTAGTACCAGGTTGCTTTTACAGGTTTTTTGTCAGGACGCATTCTTTTTGTGCCTCTAACATCAACAACCTGTGATTCCATAGGGTCAGTAGCTTTAATTTCAACGCCACCATTTTGGTATCCGTCCTTATTAAGCCCTAACTCTTTTGTAATTTTAGGTTCTTTAACTTTTTTATCCATAGTTTACTCCTTGAGTTGGTTTATACCTATTTTTTCTTAAAGTTTCTACCGAAATCGTGAATTTTGCTAGCGTCAGACATTTGTTGTTTAGCTAATGACACTCCTGCACGTAAACCAGCCAACTCTTCGTTCTGTTGAAGCTTATCTTCTTGGTTTTCTTGGTTCATCATTGCTTTCATAGTGTCTAAATCTAATCTTGCTTCTTGATTTTCAGATTTTTCTTGGTCTGCTTTAGCTTTTAAGTCTAATTCACGTGATTTTAGTTTTAATAATGGATCACCACCTACTTCAGAACTAATTTTGTCCTCTTCTTTAGCGTAATCAATCATCATTTCAGCAATTAACTTCGCTTTTCTAGATTCTATTTGTGAAGTTATCTGTTGAACACGTTGCATACCTTGCATTGCTTGTGGATTTTGTTGCATCATTATAGGATTTTGCATCATTGGTCCTAGTTGTTGTTGTATCATTTTAATTTCTTGCATTTCTTCTACAAATTCTAACTGAATTTGCTCCTGTGCCATAAATGAAATGTGTTCAAGTATGTTTTTTTGTAATGCCATCATAGCTGCGGGATTATTTTGCACCATAGATATGGACATAAAACTTAAATGCGCATCAATATGTGCTTTGTGATCTTGTCCTGGAAAAGCTTGGAAAGGTTTTCCGTTAATTGCCATAATATTTTCTAATGCAGGGTCCATTGGTTGTGGTGGAGCCGGTGGTGGTAAAATAGAATTTATATTTTTTACTCCCAGCGCATCATACATAGATCTATACGCTTGGTATAAATTATGTATTCGAGGGTTTGATTGCGCCAGTTGTAATTGAGATTGAGCTAAAGATATTCTCTGCGTCTGTGAAAAGATGTTTGGATCTGCCACAGGTAAGATATCAACTCTATCGTCAAAGTCTTGAACCTTAACTTCTTTAGTTGCACCAGGTACATCGTAAGGATAAACAGGTGGTAAGTATGTCTTAAATACTTCTGCTAATAATTTAAATTCTTGTTTTAATCCCACATATAATCTTTTGTGTATTGCAGACATTACACGTGAACCACGCTCTAATAATGCGACTGTAGTTCCAACGGCTGCTTGTTGGTTCATATCACCAACTTGCATATCAGCAATTGCTGCAAATCTTTGTCCTGCTTGAACCACAATACCCATCAATTGTAATAGAGTTGCATCTGGACCTTTGAAAGGTAAAGTCATAAACTGATCTTTAATATTACCACCAGGTGCATCTACATCTCTAAACTCACCAGGTTGTAATGGTTGTGCATCATCTCTAACTCTTATACCTCTAGATTTGAAACCAGCTGGTAGGTTTGCTAAAGTACCGGCATCAAGTAATTGTCTCAACGCTGCGGTTGCAGTTCTAGTTAAACCACCAATCATATGGATTAGTCCAAAACCATAGAAACCTGTGCCAGGTAAAAATTTAAATTGCACAAAGTAATTTATTTTTCTCTTAAGTGGATCTTGAGGATTGTAGTTTCTTCTAATAGATAAAACCTTTTGACCTGCTTGTGCAACAGTTACAACGTAAGGTAATTTAATTCCAGTAGGTTCACCATCACCACCCATATCTTCGTAACCTTCTAAATCTAAATTAGTATGCACTTCATACAAAGTATATTGATCTTCTTGGCCATCTTTAGAAATTCCTTCTAGCTCTAATTTTTTATCTTGTAATTGGTTTTCTATAATAGGTGGTGCACCTAATTCTATGTCTCTATAAAAACCATTAACTTGTTGTTTCTTTAATTCGTTTTCAGAAATTTTTACAACGTGTATGACTGACTCCGCATCTTCTAAACTATTTGCAGAGTACGGAACAATTAAATCATCCGCCGGTACAAATTTAGAAACCGCCCTACCTAAAAGAGAGTCATAATAAACTTTCTTAAAGGTAGATCCGGATAGAGGGAGGTAGAAAAGCATTTGATCAAACTCTGGTTCATACTCTTTCATTTGATCCATAATTTGATAATTCATAAAATCTTTGACACGTTTAGCCTGTTCTTCTTTTTTTACATCGGCCGTGCCCATAATTTGAGTTCTTACTGGTCCGTCTGCCGGTAATAACTCTTTATAAGCTTGCGCTTGAAATTGCGTAACAGCTTCAGCAAGGACCGGGTGATTGACACCACTCGCGCCTCTAAAGGGTTCAGTTCGTCTTTCATATTTAAATCCTAATAGTTCGAGTCCATTTCGATAGGTATCTTCCCAGTCACCACGGGACTCTTTGTATTCGTTGTACTGGTCTACCATTTTAGAACCTAAAGGTTCTAAAACTTGTTCTCCTAAAAAATCTGCTAAGTTTTCAAAATGATCTTCACCACTTTCTGGTATTATAGCTCTTGGGTCAAATGCAATCTCTGCACCACCCTCTTCATCCATAGTAACTTCTACATTACCTTGTTGATTTTTCTTTTCAATAATCTCGTCTCGTTCTTGAATTAATTCTTCTTGCTTTGGAACTTCAACTACTGTTTCTGAAACGTTTGGAACTGGTTTATCTATTGCCATTGATTAGCTTTCCTCTTTGTTGAACATTTTATATATGAATCCCTCTTGATTCTTGTATTTCGTATATTGATCATATGCAGTCATAGCCGTACTCAATGCAAGTCCCGGTAAACCCACAAACCTACTTATACCCCTAATTGTACCAGGATTCAATCCTAATCTCAATGCTGTATTCACCTTCCCTGCTTTATCAATACCTGCTGCTCTTGAGAGTGGAGACATTGTAGCTAATCCCAACCAGTTTAATGGATTACTAACAATCTCACTTGTGGTTTTATCTTGTTTAATTTGTTCGTTAATAAAATACGTATCGAGTAAAGCTGTCGGTAATGGAGCTCCGACTGCAGCTAAAGTTTTACCTACAGTTTTTAAAACGCTCTTATTTGGTTTTGGTAATTTTGCTGGCTCTCCAACTTTAACTTCCATTGGATTGTCGACCGCGTATTGTTTAATCTCGGCTTGCGGTGCAACGCTATCACCTTTGTTTACATTTACAAAAGCACCTTTAATGTTATCATATTTTAATTTTTCCACTACTGCTCCTGCTCTTGCCATAGCTGTTTGTGGTATATTTATTTTTTCTTTTCCTACAAACTTTTTAGGCAAAATAACTTCACCACCAAGATTTGGCCCTCTTCTTCTTTCTGCCACTTTTCTACCTATATTAACCATTTTTTCTGGAACGTCTACTGATTTAACATTACCGGTTAAAGTTCCCTGACGTTGCGCGTAGTATCTTGCATCTGCAGGATTATCAAAAAAGAATCTGCCTTTTAAAGACTCATCATACATACCAGGCTCACCTTTAAAAGATTTGTATAATTCAGTTTTTCTGGCAGGCTCTTCACCTCGATATAAACGAATAAGTTTTTGTGAGTCTTCTTTTAAATCTTTTAATGGTCCTTTGGTTGCGGTAATTGCATTGTTTAACTTAAGTGCAGCTCTTTCAGGATCTGCTTTTATTATTGCTTCGCATTTACCAATAGGTCCACCCAAGGCTTTTGATACTATAGTTCTACAACCACCTGGAATTGATTTTACTTTTTCAACAAATGAATCTACGACTGTTCCTCGTTTTAAACCTAATCCAGTTTCTAACATTTTAGTGTCTCCGGTAAATCCGCTTAATCCTATTTTATCATCTACCAAATCTGGTAAAGTAGATTTAGCGTATTCTATAAATTTACCTGTAGCACTAGCAGGTTGTTTATATCCTATACCTTTTGTTTTGAAAGTTCCGGTTGGAACTTCTGGTTGTAATGTAATTTTTAATTCTTTTGCTTTTTCAATTATTTTTTTTACTTTTGAATTATTAGGGTCAGGATTTTTTTCTATAAATTTTTCAGCCATATCTTTAAATCCACCCGATCTATTATAAGGTCCTAAAATAGGATTTCTATTGTAAGGAAAATCTTTCATAGCTCCCGCTTTACGAACATCTCTTTGATGTTCTATTTCAAACAATCCTCTTTTATCTAATTCATAAATAGTAGGTTTAGATTTAATAATATTTCCGTCACCATCAACTGTTACTGATAATTTATCAATTAATTTTTTATTATTTAAAACAAGATTAGGATTAGCTTTAATCTTATCATTAAGTTGTCTAGTAATTAATGATTGTTCAAAGTTTAATAATCTTTCATTAGCAGATAGTTTAGCTTTGTCAGAAAGTTTAGCTACTCTTCGCCCTCTTCTACGTTCTGCTTTTTTAGCCATCTCTCTTTGTTTTCTTTCTGGATCTGCTTCTATAGCAGCTTTCATTTTAATTCTTTTTCTTCTAGATATATTTTTATTAAACTTAGAATCAAAACCCTCGATGGTTTTTTTAGCTTCAGCTTTTGCTCTTAATTGTTGTGGGGACATCCCAGTCCCAACGTTTGGTTTTACATATTTAGGTATGTAATCAGGATCATTAGCCATACCTTTATAATCTTCAAGATATTGTTCAAAAGTTATTGTATCAATTTTTCCTGAAGAAATTCTTTTTCTTAATCTTGTTCTTTGATCAATAGTCAAATCCTCCATATCTTTACCATAGAAAAGATTTGATATTTTTTGTTCTTCCGATGTAACCGGTCTAATGAGAGCCACTATCGCCTCCTAGGCTTGAACCTTGTAGCGAGGCCACCGTCTCTATAATCCGTTCTTCCTCTACCAGTTCTATTACTTACGGGACCGCCGGTTGTTGCAGAGGTACCAAACCCTGTGCCAAAATCATAAGATTGTTGACCATCAGCACCTCTTCCATAATTCGTTGCTCCGTATTGTGCTGCTCTTTCTTGTTCTCGTCTAATTTTTTCTTTCATTTCTCTTTCTAATCTAGCTTTTTCAATCGCATTGTTTTGTATCTCTTGTTGTTTTGCAGATCTTTGTTTTATAAAATTGGAAACCATTCCAATGGGTGAAAATTGTTTATACAAGTCAAATAAACCAGTAGCTGCATCTTTTAAACCCCCAATTATTCCTGGTCCTGTTCCTTGATAATCTGATGTACCTAATAAATCATTTCTATTAAATGTTGGTCCTGGAGGTGGGCCATCACCGCCATCACCACCTGTTTGTAGTTTTTGATTAATAATTCCTTGATCAGGTGTATCAGGTTTTGTACCACCAGGTGTATACAATCCACGCTCCGCTAATGCATTTGCAATTTCTTGATCACTAAAGCCATACGCGCTCATAGAATTGTAAACCGATAATGCTTGGCCTGTTAATGGATCACCACCCATAAACAATCCGACTCGACCGCCGTCTGCTAATCTATTTTCAGGTCTTGTTTGAAATTCTATTTTAAATAACTCATCAAGAGTTTCGTTACCTTTTAATTTAACATTTAAAATATCTTCTGCTCTTTCATAATCAATAACTCTTTTACCACCAACTTTTTTAGTAAATCTTTCTAATAAATTTGCAGCTTTTAAAATCTCTGGTGTTTCTTCATACAAACCTAATTCTTGTGTTCTTAAAATTTTTTTTAATTGATCTTCAGGAATATTTTCCATCTCTGAAATTTTTATTGGTCCTTTCATTTCAGAGTATGTTGATAATGGAATATCGTCTCTACTTCTAAAGCCTACTTTTTCCATAGCTTTAGTTTCTATGATGTCATCTATTTTATCTTTACCACCTTTAAAAAAACTTCCTATACCTTTTAGAAAACCACCGGATACCATTTTAGTTCTTGGTTCTTTATCAGTGAACAAAACTTCTATACCAATCGATCCGCCGTCCGCTTTGTAATCTACACCACCCATTCGATCAATGTATTGTGTTAACGTTTCGCCCGGCTCTACTAAAATTCCGTTTTCGTAATCGTCTATAAGTTGTGCATAACTGTTGTCAGCCATTAGTAGTATTCCTTTTCAATTCGCGGTAATGGGTCTTCTTTGTAATCATCAGGTAAGCTTACAAAACCTCCCTGTCTAAAACGCATTAACGCCTGTGTTGTACTGTCCACCAAATCGTCGTGATCTCCGTACGGAAATGATGCACATTCTTCTATAACCTCATCCGCGAACTCTTCGTCGGGCGCCCAAATCATTCCGGACTCGAACATCGGAGCGACGCTATTGACCCTAGAAAATTTGTCCTGTCCTTTACTAGGAGTGAAATTTATAACAGGTATTCCAATCTTTCTCAACTCATAAGTTAAGGGTTGGCCAGATGCTTTTGCTTCTATGATAACGGTATCAGGTTTCCAATATTTGTATTGTTCTAACGCTTCTTTACGTAATTCAGGAAACTCTAATCGTTCTTTGTGTGCATCTAATAATATTAAATGAGCAGCAGAGTCTTCGTTTGGATAAAAAACTCCCCAGGTTGTAATGGCAGAATAATCCGCTGTTTCCTTTTTACTAAAGGCTGTGTCATAACTTTGTATAATATGTTGTAGAGGTGGTATGGATGACTTCTCCCAAACGTTCCACCATTCACGTTTAATAATACTACCTTCTTCTGCCGTTGGATTCTGCATCCATTGTGCATTCCATTTGCCCGCGGTCAGCGAAGCTTTAACACCTTCTAACTCTGACTTCTTCCAATACTGAGGCCAGATCGGTTTACCTGATGGCATAATCGCTGGGAACTCTACAATCTCCCATTTATCTGCTTTAATATTTTTTTGTGATGCTAATAGTTTAGAAGTTAAATCTTTTACACTCCATCGTGTCATAACCACAACGATTGCTCCGCCGGGTTGCAAACGTTGACGTGGACCTGATGTATACCATTCGTAAGCACGTTCCAGCGCTTCGGGATTCATTGCATCTTGCTCCGAGTGTGGGTCATCAATAATCAATAAGTCCGCACCACGGCCCGTGATTGCAGAGCCAACACCGGCTGCATAATATTCACCGCCCTGTTCTGTTTCCCATTTACCCGCGGCTTGTGAATCTTCTCTTAACTTTGTGCCGAAGATGTTTTGGTATTCGGGGCTATCAATTAATGTTTTAGCTTTACGACCGAATCGTATAGCGAGCTCCGTGGTGTGTGTTGTTTGGATTATTTTTAAATTTGGTTTACGGCCCACCATCCACGCAGGAAGTAAGAAGGAACTAAATTCACTCTTCGTGTGCCGCGGTGGCATATTAATAATTAATCTTTTAATTTTACCTTTTGCAATCTTATCAAACTTATCTGCAATTTCTTTGTGATGTCTACCTTCAATAAACTCTGGCCACATCTCTTTAACGAATGCCATAAAACTATTATTAATTTTATGTATCTTTTCTTTTTTCTCGAATGTTCTTTTAAGCAGATGTAGGTGTTGTAGCTCTTCGTATGTTAAATGTTCCGTGAAGTCGGCTCTAAAACAACGTAGGATTTCTTCCGGTAAACCGTTCATAAAAAATTTTTGCAGAATTTTTTGGGATTCTGTTTTCCTCTCGTTTCAAATTTATCACAGATTTAAGACTAAAACAAACTGTATAGGTGTATATGTTGGGACCCCTATCTGTTTTGGGGTGGGTGGGCCCATTGTTCGCGAGCTTATATCGGTTTTGGCTGGGACCCCTCGGGTGGGTGGGCCCATAGTTCACGAGCACACAAACCCATTTTGGTCAGTGTTGCATATTTACAATATTGACAAGGTTTAATTCATATTAGTTAAACCTCGTTTGGTTATCGATTGACTGTTCGTGCTTTCTTTTTTCACTGGCCTTCTTTGCAATCTTAACAGCCAACGCCCCGTGTTTATCTAAAAAAGATTTAGCACATAAAGTTCTATAATCTTTTATAAGTTTATCTATATAAGTCATTTATTATCCTTTCTATGTATGGGATTTTATATTAAATCCCATACATTGTCAACCCTTTATTGTTTAAAGTTTGGAAGTGCCTGTAAATCTTGGTTCCACCTTAAACCAATCTTTTGAGATACCTTATCAAGTGCGATTGCAAGTGCATCAGGCGTTCCACTTTCCATAACAACATCTTTAGCTTTTTGTTTAAGCTCTTTAAGTTGTTTTAGTTTAGCGCCTTCAGGTCTCTTCTCAATCTCACGTTGTGCAAGATCAGACGCCCACTCTCGCAGTTGATCTTGACAATCAGACAGAGTTATTTCACGTATGCTTCTATTATATTCTCTAAAATTATAATTAAGCTCCGCGTCTTTTGGTTTTTTCTTATTAAAAAAAGTTAATGCGGTTGCTTGCGCCTCTGCTAACTTTTTTTCTGCCTCGGCAAACTTACTGATAATTGTATCTGCGCCAATCTTTTTAGATAGCTTTGATACAGCTTTGTCAGTTGCTTCAGTCTTAAATTGTTTGACCAATAATTCTTGATCTTTAATCATTGGTTCAAACTGCCTATCAACCTTCTCTTTAAAATGCTCTAGTTGATACTTGGTCATTGTTTTACTCATTTGTTATCCTTTCTTTTATTATGGGATTTTATAACACAATAGAAATATAAGTCAATCTTTATTTTTATTTATTTTAGGGGAGGGTGGGCCCACGGCCCACAAGCATAGGTTGAATAAAAATTAATTATTTATTTGACAAGATATGGGATATTATGCTATTAATAATTTAAGAAAGGATAAATATGGAAAATATAATAACAAAAGAAAAAATAGAACAGCTAGAAAGGTTTAAGGGCCTTATTCAAATAATGGATAAGATGTCAAACAATATGCAATTACTAGCTAATAGAATAGTTACACTAGAGCAGGAAGTGAAGAGGTTAAAAGATGAGTAATCCTCAAATTGATAGCTTTGAAATAGGTTTATTCGAGCAATACCTCGAGGACCTAGAAACAAAATATTTTCAGGGTGTCATTACGTGGGGTCCTGATAAAGGTGAGCCATACTATTCCAAGACACAAAGTGAAATGGAAACAGAGGCAGAAAAAAAAGTAAAAGAATTTATGGATCGCAATTCATAAAAGATCTTGCGCCCTTCGGGGCGCCTGATCCCTGGACAGAGCAACGTCAGACTAGGGCTAGCCTAAGTCGTATGAGCACGCAAGTCTCGACAACGTTGGTTTCGAACCTTAATGGTCTGTCCTGGGATCAGCTTACTACCGTACACCGGTCCGGACGACGAGAAGGAAGACTCCGGACTGCTGGTCTAATTTATCCTTGAACCGGTGCGCGGGCGCAAGCCCGCGAGCGGGGGGGAGGGTGGGCCCGGAGGGCCCAAGCTTGACAAGTAGAATTAAAAATGTTATATGGGATATTATGAGAATTGAGAAAGCAAAAGAAATTACAGGATCATTAAGCAAGCCGAGCAAGATGCCGGGCCACGCGTATGGTTTACCAGCTAAAGAATGCAAGACCGGGGGCAAGCTTCAAAATGTTAAGGGCTCGACGTGTTACGGCTGTTATGCTTTAAAAGGTTGTTACGTTTTCAAAGTTGTACAAGCTGCACAATATAAAAGATTAAAAGCAATACGCCATCCATTATGGGTCAAAGCGATGGCGATGCAAATCAACAGTAAGAAAACAAAATTTTTTAGATGGCACGATTCCGGAGATGTGCAAGATCTTAAACACTTAGCAAAAATTTTTGAAGTTGCTAGACGCTCCCCGGATGTTAATCACTGGTTACCGACTCGAGAAGCTTGGACGGTTAAGTATCAGGACAGAGCGCCAGCAAATCTAAAATTAATTTTTTCTATGCCGATGGTCAATCAGGAAGCGGCGGGCAAGTTTAAATATACCAGCACCGTGGTGACTGATCCTAAAAAAGCAACCTGCCCGGCCCCGAACCAAGACAATGAATGCAAGGACTGTCGAGCGTGTTGGGATAAGAAAATTAAAAACGTTGCCTATCTGGCCCACTAGTTTAGAATGATTCTAATGTGGCATCATCCAAAATATTACAAAGAGCTCAAGCGGATCGCGAAGGAAGAAGCGGACAAGCGAGCAAGCGAGCAAGCGCGCAGGCGGGCGGGTGGGCCCGAGGATCGCAAGCGAACGAGCAGCGATCAAGCGTCCGGGGAGCGAGCAAGCAAGCAGCGTTGAATGTGGTCCCAATCATTGATTGCGAGGGAAGGTGTTTCGCGGTGATCAAGCAGAAGACCGGGGATCGAGCTAGACTCGTATAATTTTACAAGCTTAAGGGAAGGCTGGTTAACAAGGATAAAGTTACGTTTTTTTCTAGTTAAGTGAAACAATTTTTGATGTGGACTGAACGATATTTTAGGTGACCGAATCACCTTAAGCTCAACCATAAAGAATCCACAAGAATCGTGGTATCCCAACAAATCTGGAACACCAAAGGATGCCCAAGACTCCAGTCTGGTCCACTGAATTAGGGGTGTTTTCTTCTTAACTAATTGCCAAAATTTGCTCTCTTGTTTCACCGCAAGTTTATACTATATATGTAATAAAACGTAAGCAAAAAACGTAAGTTATTTTGCTAAATAACCATTTATTTGATATAAAAACGTAATTATGCAGACAATAACACCTCGAAAAAAGGGAAGACCACCAGCTCTCACACAAAAACAGAAGAGATTTGCTGAATTATATGTATGGGACCGGGGTAAAAAGAGTCTAAGTCAGTGTGCATTTGAAGCTGGGTACAAGAACAGACCATCTGAAACGGCATCTGATTTAAGAAATCCAAGAAAGTACCCGCTAGTTTGTGAACACATAAGAAAGCTAGAGAAAGAACAAGAGAACAGATTTAGAATAAACAAATCAATTCATATGCAAGACTTAGGACATATTAAGAATGAATCTATGAAGCAACCCACTACTCTGTCTGTGGCTCAAAGGGCTGAGGAAAACAGAGGTAAAGTAATGGGCTACTATAAAAACGAAAACATCAATACTAACGTCAATGTAAATGTAGACTCTATGACTAGAGAAGATCTAATCAAAGAATTTGATAAATTTTACAGTGATAGAATGAAAGATGTTACGCCTGATAAATCAAAACTAAAAGCATCAGAAGTAAAACAAGACCCTGAATCCGATTAGTCATTTCGTTTGCTCGGCAATACCATTCGTGTATTTTGTTTGCCGATCTTTTTATTATTTCCATATAATACTCCTTGTGAGTTTGGACCCTTCCTCGGGGGAAGTTGGCTCCATTTTACGTTAGGCATATTCTTAGTCAAGGTTTTATTTTTCATAGTTCCACATCAATAATAGCAGAGTAATAAACCCATAGATAGCTAAAACAATACTAATAGATAAAAACATTATCGTTATCTTTCGTTAATTTTTTCCATTTTAATTATACACCCAACAGGAAATACATTTCTATCACTAAATAATTCATCATTCTCTTCGTAAGATGCAAACGTCCAGATATATTTTCTGTTCTTATCAAATACGTAAGCGTGAGTTATCATTGTAGATGGTATCAAACTATATGAATCAAAGTGTGTAGCGTGCCCAGAATCGCCCGTTGGATCGATCCAGGTAATTTTATAATAGTAATACCTCTTCTTGTTAATAACAACAGATTTGTATTTTGATTTTTTAGGACGTCTCATATTGTATCTTATAATGTATAGTAGAATATTTAGGCAAAAAAGTTTTCAAAAAAACAAAAAGGGTCGCGCACGCAGAGTACATCTGTGCCAAGCCATAATTGCAAAAAAGCCAGTGTTTACACCATTTGTGCCAGGGTGTGCCAAGAGAAATTGATGTCGTGGCACAGCTATTCGTCAATAATACCAACGATAATAGCTCAAAAACGTAAGTGTGCCACCTGTGCCACCAGTTTTTTTTGATGACTGAAAAAAAAATTTGCCCTAGAATTCCACTATGCATTGGCACACTACCTCGATTTGGGCACATTTGTGCCATTTTTTATAATCTTTTTGGTTCCTGGCCCTACAATGTCAAATTTTGCGTAGGGCAACCAGTCTTTACGGATTAGATTTAACTCTAAAATCAGTGTCGACCATTGTTTGGGCGTTATGTTTGTCCCTATTATACTCACCTTTTTCATAATCTATACACAATTTACCCTCTAGGTGGTCCATTTCGTGTTGAATACATCTGGCCTCTAGATTGTAAAATGTTTTTGTATGTTCTTCTCCTTCCTCATCTTTGTAGTTTAGAGTGATTCTAATATGTCTTTTGACTTCACCCTGCTTGCCGGGTGCAGATAAACACCCTTCAAAGTCTGTAATTGTTTCCTCACTATTTTTTACTATCGTGGGATTTATAAATACTTGTGGCTTGCCTTGGTATCTTGTGCAATCCATCGTAAACATACGCACATCATACCCAACTTGAACAGCAGCCAAACCTATGCCATTGTGTTGGTACATAGCCCTAGTCATCCAGGTGATAAGTCTTTTGGTTTTATCATCTAGTGGAAAAGCTACGTCTTTACTCACTTTTCTTAAAAATACGTCAGGATATTTGACCAATTCTATACTAACCAAGGTGCCTCCCAGTCTCCCGGTTGGCACCTCGTTGCGCATTATCCATTATGGATTCGTTAAATACCATAGTTCTTTTTGGGTCCTGTAAAACTGATGGACCTATGTCTTTGTAAATTTTCGTGTTTCAAAACAATCCTTGCTGGTTCTGGTGCACCAATGAGTTTATTTTTTTCTAATGCAATAAATCTTACTTCTTCGAGATAGCCGTCTTTGGTTTCTAAATATATTGGACAGTCAGATATGTTTGTGCCCTTCTCACCATCAGTGAACTTTCCGAGTATTTGTTGCAAGTCTCTTACTCTCATCTATCCTCCTCACTATTGATTCTAATAACTCATACCATTTTTCTTTCCACATTTCCTTCATTGGTCCTGTAGTTTTATTATAGGTATTTGCTATATTATTTAGTCTTCTCATTTCTAATTTTATAGAACTCATCCACCCTCCTTAAAAAGTTATGTTTATATTTTTTGAACTCACTACCTTCAACCACAAACTCTTGGTAATAATTATCTTTGCTACACATCATAATCACACCCTTCGTTATTTGAGTGTTGAATAAAATGTTATGTGCCATTGCATACGCAGATAGCTGCATAAAATAATCATCAATCCATTCTCTCTTTTTTGGTTTATTAGTTTGCTTGAAGTCTATAATTGCATCAGATCCTTTATGTATACCTACTAAATCTGTTTGGCCTGCGTATAGGCCTGGGTAGTATAAAGTACATTCTGTGCCGTAATATTCTGTAACATTGGATAAACCACTTTGAATAACTTGAGATGCCATATTATGTGCTTGTTTACCTACATTTGTTTCATCGAGGTAACCTTCTTCAAGAATATATTTTTCTAAGATCTTGTGCATAGCTGTGCCTCTTGCGCCTGATTCATCCACGATCCGCGTCGCTTCGGCCTCGCCTTTCGAAGCTCTCCAGTTGGCCAACGCTTCGCGCTTCTCGGCTGATTGCGTGGCATCTAATATTGTCGTAACGCTGGGTAATTTTTCTTTATCAAAGACATAATGACGTTTACCATCTATTTTTTCTCGTTGAGTCTTCGGGTATCTATAACTATTATTTTTTTTCATTTGTTAGTATCCATCTAAACATTGCTGTTGTTGGGTCGTAGCTGTCAAATTTGGCGCTACAACCAGTTAGTAATATAAGTATAATCAATATTCTCATTTTAATTTTACTCCATCTTTTAGTTTTAAGTCACCCACCTTTTTACTTTTAAATTTAGTATTATTAAAGTGAGTCGTTGTAGGTAGATCTTTATCATACCATTCGGGTTTTATCTTACTAAGATTCCAGGCCCAATATGAACCATCTTTAAACTTACATACATAACCAGGGATTTTACCATTGGCATTGGTCACTAGATAGTCATACTTCATCTTTTCGATCAGCGATCCGTCGAAGTCTTGCGGGTTATACTTTTCACGATTCTTTAATTCCATAACGTAGTTAGTATTTTGTACATCAATCGGGCTCATAGGGTCGTAGACTCTATTGATAGGGTCTTTACTAAATACAGAGCCATTCAACTCGTGTATCATTTCATTTTGGGTTTTATTCCAACTCATTCTAAACTCCTTATCTCCTTATATTCTTTAAGATTTACAACCTTATCATTTAAAATTCTTTCTTTACCTTTAGTGTAGTGATCTATGATTTGTTGTATTTTTTCTAGTTTGGTGTGGGCGTAGGGAAAGAGTAAAATACACACGTATAACGCGTCTCTAAAAGTACAACGCCATTTGTATTGCATTAAAAAATTTGTCCCATCTTTACGTAAACCTTTTCGAGGCTTTCGTACCACGGTCCCGCAACCGAGAACTTCGTGGACCCAACGGACAACAGACTCATCGGTCATTGTAATTTCCATACTTAATCTTAAACTATTAGACACTCTATATCCTTCACCTTTATGTTTCTTTTTCTTTTCAGGTCTTCGGGTGTAATAGATACTACCCTCACCATCAAAAAGTCCAGCGATGTAAGCTGCTTCTTCATTCGTTATCGTCATAGATTATTCTCTCTTTGCCGTCGTAATCCATATAATAACCTACGATTTTCTTCTTTCTTTTATATTTTTTCTTGGATTCGATTTTTTTACTTTTAAATTTTGGTGTTTTCAGTTCCTTGGCTACAGGGTTCTTGCTCACTGCAGCCTCGCTGACGCTGCTAATTCCTGCAGCTCTTCTAACGTTGGTTCTTCTAATGGAAGCTCACCTTCTGATTTACATTTATCACATTGAACAACCATATTCTTTGCGATTTTATTATATCCATTACCCTTACATTCAGGACAGATATACTTGTGATTAGCTACTTTTATCTTTTCCATTTTTCTTTACACCTTTGTTATCTAAAAAAAATCTAATAAGTCTTCCAATCATTTTAGATCTTGTTCTATTTGTCTTATTTGCAAGTACACCCAGTTGTTCCCAATCTTCGCGTGGAACAGAAAGCGACTTGTATTTAGCTGGATCAGCCATTGTTTCTTCCTTTTGTTATTGTTGATACGTGATTATTCTTTTTATTTCTATACTCTATAAAATATCTTTTCTTGGGGTCAAGTTTACGTTGTAGTTTTTTAAAAGACATTGCTTGCATCTCTTGGGTTTCACCCACGTATACAGAATCATCCCCATTAACTACTTTTTTGTCTTCGCTTAACTCTCTTACTTTGTAAGAATATCTCATATTTCCTTTCTTATTATTGTTCTTCTCATATTTTAATAACTCTGCCTGGTGGGATTACGTTGGTACGGCACCCACAATTTTTCCCGAAGCGTCCAACTATTCATATAAATGAAAGAGATGGTCGGTACTAAAAACCACTTCCGGTGTCTTCAGCCACTCGGCCGTAACCCTCCGGTTGTGTGCATTACACCCGCTTAAGCGTTGTTCTGCCACAAAGCTTAACTAAATTGCAATTTAGTTAATTTGAGTATGTATGGGAATATATACTAAAAAAAATACTTTGCAAGTGTTATTTTTTTATTATAAAAGAAAGATCTCTTCTCACACCTTTTGTTTGTTCGTCCCTTTCTTGGGACGGACAGACATCTATTAAGATTCTACTTTAGGTTGAGTTCTTGGTAGAGATATTTTGTAAGGATGGCACTCAAATTTGATATATATGTCGTGTTTGTTTACTTCTTTTCGCCCTAATTCAGCTATCTTTTTTCCGCTTTCTTCATAGCCTGCAATCATACACCCATATTGGTCATAAAACCTGTCGGGCCATATGTATGGATCCATACAAGTTTTTTGTATTGCAGAACATAAATATAAAATTAAAACTACGTCCATTATTTTCCTTGTCCCCGGTAAAGCTTAAAATTTTTTCGTTTCTTTTTGTTCATTTTTTGCAAGCTTGGTCTACGTCCAATACTTGTTTTGTTAAAGATAGGTTCGTGTGGTGTAAAATTTTTAAAGTTTTGTTTCGCCATCGTCGTCTACCCATTCTTTTACAAAAGGTTTTGCACCTTTTGGAGATGTTATTGCTGGTAAATAAGTTATCTTACCATTAACGTGCTGCTCCAAATCAACACCACAATTCATACACCTAAATAATTCTTTGGATAGACCTATTAATAAAGTAAATTCATTACACGTTGGGCATTTGCCATTTACAATTTCAGCAGTTAATCTCATCACTCAAGTATTAACGACTTTATTGACAAACTTCCATCAATATTTTTCTCTAATTGTGCCTTAGATTTAATGCATTTATAGGATATATCATTCTGTATTGTTCTAGTGGCCTCACGTTTATGTTTTAAACAAACGCTCATTGACTCTTGAATACGATGCTCTTTGATCTCAGGTCCTATAAACATTAAAAGGGCTACAATTTCTGCGATCATAATACCTTACCTTTGTTTGGTCCGTATTTAATTCTGTATTTATGTGTACCTGTGCCATTGATCTCTACTTCTTGTTTAAGATCTTTTACGTAACTCATTTGTTTTGCCTTCTTCTCTTGATCAGAGATATAGTCTAAAATTTTTCTAGTGACTCTTTCCATTCGCTCTTACCTTATCTTTTAAAACTTCTATATCTACCAAAGCTTTTTCCATTTGTTTTTGTAAGAATTGAATATTAACTTTGTTGTGCATCATATCTTCAATTCTTTTTTCTATCTTCTCGGTGGTCTTATAAAGATCCTCCAACAACATCAGCTGTTCCTGGTCCACGGGTAACTGTTCGGACTTCTTTAATAAATCAGCTTGCATCAGTTCACGTGATGTCTCCAACGATACTAATCGCCCAGTCAATTCTGTGTAACCGATCACGCCCATTGCGACGAGAACGATCAAACTGGCAACCGTCTTCATTGGCATCTGCACGGAAGCCGATTCTGAGATGTTGAGTGGTTTGTTAGTAGGCACTTGGTCCTCCACACAAAGCTAGTGATATAATAAGAATAATTAATATTCCTGTAAAATAATAATTCATCCTGGCTACCTCTATTGTCATAGCCCAGCAGTTTACACTATTTGTCTTCTATTTTGTAGAACATTTTGTCCGAATCCTCTGTGATCCAGCCTTTATTTTCAACATTCCATTCCGTAGTTTGGACCTTATAATCTGGTATGTTGTCTCTTGTGGTAAAATTACTAATATTCCAAAGAATACGATTATTAGGTTGAATTGAATAATTACCATTATCAAGAGCCATAACGTGTCCACACTTATGCTCGTGAGGAATCTCGCTGTGCTCAGTATCCAGGATATTACTTTCCGGATGGCACCAATCAATGGTGAACATATACTCACCATAATATAATTTCTTATCTTTTCCGAAGTATTTACCGCGTTGAGATGTTAGATAATTAAACATATGCACACTAGGATAATAGCTAAAGCTATTCCACAGCTGAAGGGCGTCAACTGGCATATCCGGCACTGATTTTCTGTCAAATTCTTTTTGAAAAAACGCACTGATAGGCAGTCTAAAAAAGACCGCACCGTTTGGTAGCATAATGTGAAATAATGTTGCCGCTCCTGCCATACTGGTAAGACCGAAGACCACGCATTCTTCACTTTCTCCGTGATGTTTTTTAAAGTCATAAAGATACTCCTTCCGTACTTTACAATAAATGGGTGGTATATCTGCATTTAATAAAGCCATTATTTAATATCGCCCCAATTATCTCCTTGTTCGTAATCCACTTTGTTAGGAACTTTTAACTCTACTGCTGATTCCATTATGCTTATAATTTGTTCTGCTTTTTCTGGAGATTCAACAGAGATATCCACTTCATCGTGAATTTGTATGTGTGGTATTATACCATTTTCATACAATGCAACCATACTTTTTTTAGTCATATCTGCAGCACTTCCTTGTATTAATTTATTCAAAGCTTTGTACGTAAATGCACGTTTCAAAGGCTCATCATATTCTTTTCTCGCTTGTTCTAGCGGTAATGGTTTAAATACACCAAATTGAACAGGTTGCCATAGATCGAAATGACACGCTCTACCTAGTAAAGTTCTAATTTTACCTCTGTCATTTGCTTTACGAGATACATTATCCATCAATTGTTTTACGAATGGAGCTCTGTTATGGTATTGTTTAATTAGTTTTTCTGCAGAGTCTTTCATTAGACCCAATTCGGCCATTAATTTATTTTTACCCATCCCATACATAAGACCCAAATTGATCGTCTTGGCTTGCTTACGCTCTATGCCTGCCATATCCGCAACAACCTGGTGGAAGTCTGCATCACCTTGATTATATGCATCTACAATTTCATCAACTCCAGATAAATTTTGTAACTTTGCATAGTGTACTAATATTCTAGGTTCTTGTTGTGAGTAATCAAAAGATCCCCACGTATGTTTATCTTCAGGAATAAATATAGATCTAATCAAAGGACCTAACTCTGGATGTCGTGCAGGTATCTGTTGCAAGTTTGGATTAGACATACTAAATCTACCCGTCACGGTGCCACCTGCATCAGATCTTATTTGATTTATATCTGCGTGTATTCTACCATCAACTGCGTGTTTAGTTATTGAATCAATAAATGTGCTGTGAGCTTTGTTAAGTTCTCTTGCTTCAGCAATTGCTTTTGGTAATTCGTGTGGATGATTCTGTAAAAAGTTTTTTGTAAAACTTGGCTCTTTACTTTTTTCTGTCCTGTCATACGGAAGTTTTAATTTATCAAATGCTTTTGCAATACTACGAGCCGCCATAATTTCTACGTCAACTCCTGTTAAAGCTTTGATTTTACTTAATATTTTCTTCTCTTTATGTATTAAGGATTTTTTAATATTGTCTGCTTTCTCTAAGTTAACTCTTACACCTTTGAATCTCATATCAACTAGACACGGAAATAATTTTGTCTCCAAGTTAAATATATCCCACAACTCTTCTTGATATAATTCTGTCTCTAATCGTTTCCAAAGTTTAAGTGTAGACTCTGCATCACGCTCTGCATACTGACCTACAAACATTGCAGGTAATCTCCACATATCTTTTTTTGCATCAAGTCCATATTCTTTTGCAGCAGCATTAAGAATACTTTCATCTTTACCCATACCTATGTAATGTCGAGAAAGTGTATTTAATTGATAAGATAATCTATTCTCATCAATCAAAGACGCTGCTATCATTGTGTCTACAATTTTACCTTTAATAGTAAGTCCTGCTGATCTTAACCAACAAATATCATACATTGCATTATGAAATATGAAGGTAGTATCTGCTTGATTGAATATTTCCTGCAACCAAGAAAACACCAGTTTTTTGTCCATATTACCATTAGACTCGTGTCCTATAGGAAAATACCCTGACCAGCCCTCTACGGCCACCGCAACGCCAGCAATGTGGCCTTTTCCAGTCACATTACCAGAGCCAAGCTCTTTTAAATGTGGATCATTAGTTTCTAAATCGATTGCTATTTCTTTGGCACCCCGAAGATCTTTTAGCTCTTCCGGCATAACCCATTCCGTCTCTGGTGTAAACAGAGGTATCTGTGTGCTTCTCACTTGTAATCCCTTTCAATTATCATCTCAATAAAATGGATGGCTTTAAGTAAATCCTCTTTGCCGTTTTTATCCTGATGCCTAATTATGTATTTTATAGCACATCCCTCCGGAAATAAAAGTTTATTTTCTACCACAAACTTACTGGGCTGTATGACATACTTTGCATAGTGACTCCCTCCGTGTTGCTTTTTCCAGACGTCACCAAGTTTTACTTTGTCATTTATAACGCCTTTCTTTACTAATTTTTTATATAATTTTTTCATAATATATAAGCTCGATCAAAATCTTTTGGATCCAAGACGTGCAATTCACGCTTCGCGCGCGTCGCTCCGGTGTAAAACAATCTGTGTAATTCATCCGGGTCGTGACTAAATGTTTCGAGTGCAGCGTTCGTGATGTCTTGCATCAATAAAACTTTGTCAGCTTCTCCTCCTTTCGCTCCGTGTATTGTTGACATTTGTATACGAGGATTTTTATTTAACGTTTCACCATTCGCCCTCATATTACGAATGTAATTCTCTGTCATAGGATCTAGTCCTTCGAATGCTTCATACCAAACACTATCAGTAATTAAACCGTGTTCAGCTCTACAATCTCTCATCAAATATTTTTGATCTGCGTGTAGTGTTTTACCTTTTCTAAATCCTTCTAAAACATTTGATCCTAAAAATTCATAAATATTTTTTATTTCTAAATAACCAAGTGATGCATTTTTACGCCAAGCTTCCCAGTTATTTAATGCTAATAATAATTTTAGTGATATGGAATTACGTCCTTTAAAAGAATAGTACCAACCTCGCAGCTCACATACTTCTTTGACAGAATCTAAAAAATAATTTGCAGAGGATAATACTAACCAGTTACCTTCTGACATATCTACTTGTGTAATATCAGAATATCTTTTTAATATTCCTTGTTCTGTTCTAGGTTTATAATCTTTGTCAAATCTATTTTGTACCTGGCCTATGATTTTTTGTGATAGTTCGTGTATTGGCCCTCCAGGTATACGATAAGACTGATCTAATACTTTAATATCATTTACTTCTTCTTTAAGTGCAATGAAGTGATCTACATCTGCACCAGCCCATTTAAATATTGCTTGGTCATCATCACCAGCTATATAAGTCTTGCCTGACTTAGCCCAAATCTTTCTTACCATTTCCCACTGCAACAAAGATAGATCCTGTGCTTCATCTATAAATAATACTTCAAAACTATTATGTTTTTCTTTTGCAATAAAATCTTCTAACAAATCATTAAAGTCTTTAAGTCCTTTTTCTTTTTTGAATCTCTTTAATTCTTCTGCTAAAAGATATAAAGTATTGCGTTCAATATCTAAAATGTTTTGCCTAGAGTCGTAGTATTCTAATAAATCCATTCTCTTCACAGCAGCTGTATTTATTATTGTAAGATATTCATTATCAGAATTAAATGTACCATCGCTTTCAGAAAACTTTGCCGTCTTAATTGGTATGCCACACTTTTCTCCAAACTCTTTGTAGTCTTCAAAACCCATCATCTTTTCTCTAGTCATACCTAACTGATTAAATGCATAAGAATGTAGTGTCCTAAAAAATGCTAAATCATTTTCCGCATCCAGACCAAACTTTTCCGCGGCCCTCGTTGCAGCTTCCATTGCAGCTTTTTTAGTGAACGAAAAATAACCTATCTGTCTAGGCCTTATTCCGTCTTGAATAAATTGGTCTACTAGATTTAACAACGTTGTTGTTTTGCCAGTTCCTGGTGGACCTAAAATTATCGTTTTCATATGCTTGTTTAACGCACTCCTTTGCTTGTTTAATTTGTTTGTGATCCCATAACCATTTAGCGTGTCTTATTAAAATTATATTTTTTTCGCTACGCATTAAAAGTTTTCCTCTTGGTATGGTATTTTAGAAACAGAAGCTTCTGTCTGTTTCATTGTTTTTATTTTAATTAATCTTGGTTGTTGTTTTTTAATTCTAATTCTTTCTTCATCTACAAATACTTCTAATTGTTTTATTAAATTACCTGTTTGATTCTTATCTTTTTCCCAATGATTTCTTTTGCAAAAATTATAAAAGTCTTCCATTCTAAAATATGTAAATTCTCTTTTCTCATCTGTGTATGGTAGTTTGTTTAGTATATCATCCCAAGTTCTTGCTGATTGTCTATTCGTTGTCCAGTCTTGTAAAAGTCCTGTGAGTTCATTGACTGGGTCTAAAGACTCTAGTGGCTCAACCTCCTGAAGGCCAGTCATCATTGGTTTTAAAAAATGTTGTTTCCAATCTTGTGGTTTAGGTACAGGTACAACTAAATTTGCTTGATCTAAACACGCTAATGCAAATAGCTGCGGACTATAAAGTTGTTCTGATTTTAATTGTATTCTTTTTTTATCTACATTTAAAAACCACTCTGGTGGTTTAGATGCATACTTTGTAAGACTACCTAACACTGGCATCTCTTCTTCACCAAAGCCTACACCAAATCTTTTTGTTCTACATAAACCAGACTGACATACTGCATTGATTGGTGCATCCTTGCATCTATATTTGTCATAACCTTTTCTGTTTACTGATTTAATTAATTGTTGCACCTCACTATTACTTAGTGGTGGGTCCATATATTTTAAATTTGCTCCAACAATTTCATCTTCCCAAGTATCTGGTTTAGCTTGTTTGTAATACACAGCAATATTAAACAATGCATTGTTCCTGGAGCCTTGTCCAAAACCTGTTGCTGCAAGTTTATTTAGACAAGGTGGTCCCATAGGAAATGCTTCTTCTATTTTTTTCTCTTCTGTTTTGATTGCTTCAACTTGTTCTTTTGTGCAAGCCCAAACATCATAGAGCTTATAAAATTCTTCAAGTGTACAACCGGCGCCATTATCGTTGATAGCATAACGTAGTCCTTTCATTTCATTGTAGTAGGGTAGATTTAAAAAGTTACCTGTGTCCCCACGTTC
>VMHT01167057.1_pt1 | contig 23022 bp, 25 predicted proteins | sample 4693611 | NCBI WGS metagenome assembly VMHT01 (sample SAMN12280063, study PRJNA550983) | marine metagenome | isolation source: seawater sampled from same location over 5 years 0.02-0.2 micron viral filtrate | place: USA: collected off the coast of southern California halfway between the port... ...
AGCAGAGAAATATCAACCGCAAAAATCGCAACCAAAAACTCTCTCGATGCGATGCATTTATTCGAGTTGGAAAAATGTTTAGACAATTCGGGTATTCCACCAAGATCATTTTCCTCGTTTATGACAAATTTCGTATTTGGTCGCGGCTTCTCGGCTGGTGGACAAAAAGGTGTATTGGATCTAAGGGGAAAGGATCTCGGGGTTATCCTGAGATACCAGACGACAACCGCTCCCTCAGTCGGCAAATTATTCAATTCCTATGTTTTCCATTTACGCAGATTGATTATTAGAGATGGTTCGGTCGAAGTTCAATTATAAAAAAAGTTTTATAAAAAAAGTTTTATAATTAAAATAAATATATTATAATTAAAATAAGGGTAAGAATATATAAACATGCCGATTGAATACAAACCGATGGCGGAATATTACAAACAAAAAGAGGAAACGTTACCATGTAATCGTAAAAATACTATTATTCTTGTTAGGTTAGAAAAAGATTTATCTCAGCTTCAAACGGATATCACACAACTAAGAAGTGATATGGATTTTATAAAAAATTATATAACAATTAAAAAGGAACGAGAGAATAAAGGTTGGTTTCAATAGCATCCGTCGAAATATCCTCGCGGATATTTACTACCACCACGACCTGGTAATGGTCCACCATTAATCTTTTGCATAATATCCGCTCGATCTGAGTTCTTCTTTTCTTCTAATTTCTTTTCTGCTTTTCTTGATTTTCTTATCTTCTCATAAGATAAGATCGCATCCAATTGTATCTGCTCTATTTCTTCTTTGCTCGCCTGATACATTTGCTTTTTGGGTTTCGCTGGCTCGTCTGCCTCGTCTGGCTCCTCAAGCTCTTTTTTCTTGCGAGCTAATTCCTTTTTTTTATGTTTGATATTTAATTCTTTTTCCTCATTATCAATTAAATCTTGTTCGTCTTTTAATTTCTTCTTTCTTAATCTAGATGCAGTTGCAGCATCACGCATCTTCTGCATGTGGGCAGGATCAACATATTTCTTTTTCTTATTAGGATCTCTTGGTTTTTTAGTTCGAGTCGTAGGTTTAACATTTTTTATCTTCTCTTCTAGATCACTAATTATATTTGCAGGAATATCCTCGAAGATATCTTCTGGTATTTTTTCTTTTGGAATTACAGGCTCAGGTTCGGGTTCAGGTTCTGGCTCAGGCTCTTCAACAAATTCAATTTCTTCTTCACTTTCAGATGGAGCAAAATCAAAAACAACTCTTGGAGGTTGTGACATTATTATATATATTATTAATTTATATTTTTATATAAATTATAAAAAATTATTAATATTTTAATTTAGTTATTTTTTTTTATTAAAAAATTATATTAATTCTTTTGGTTTCTTGCGAAACACTAAAGAGACGATTGATTGACCTGTTAACACTTCAGCAAATTGTTCGTTGATATAACAAAAAGAAATATCAAATTCATTCATATGTAATGGGGAAGGATTATTTAAATCGAGATATAATAGATTAGAAGGCTCATACGTTAATCGCCCAGTTGCTTGTTCGAATGTTGTGAGATGGGCTAATATTTTTGATCTATTACCAGCAAGGGCATTAACACTGTTTTGCGTCAGGTTATTTAATTTCAAGAACATGCTAAATTGTGGGGCAAGTGATGGTACCGTATCAGATCTAAATATTACTTTCGAGCCTTGGGTAACGTCTCCAGTTTGTATTATACTCCGACTAAATCCTAATAAGTCTTGGGCGTTTGCTCCAGTACTATTCGCATATATATCCGATTCAGATAATATTAAATTTGGCGATAATGCGACCCCACCACTGGCATTGACTCCAAGACGCACATGTAAATCATAATTTCTAGTATCAACCTCCTGCGATAAATTATCCGTTCCAATAATCTTATTATTTTCATACCAACCACCGCCATTTTTAACAGTTGGATCGTAATCGGTTATACCCGTTAATCCGTCATATCTGTCATAGCTTAGCGTACAAGTTTTATGTGTGTTAGCTTGGTCAACTCCTACAGCTAAAACGGGATGCAGACACCAGCAAGACTGAGTGACTGGTTTAAAATAAGAATCTGCATGAGTAGGCACTGCGAGTCCTGCATCATACGCGGTTATTAAATCCCATTTTGATGTCGCATTATTATATAGGTCAGCCCTAACTTTTTCACCATCAACCACAAGCCGAGCTTTTGTGTATTTGTAATTATCCGCATGTGATAAATCAAGGCGAGTGGATCCCGTAAAACTTGAATTTGTATTATTCCAATAGTCAACCTCGGTGCGCATTAAAGAGTTTCCTGTATCTGATCGTTTAGCTTGATATAATACAAGCTCGCCGTCGAAGCTTCTACAGATAGCAAAATCCATAAAACTTGATTGGTTTACTGTGGGTGGATCATTGTCTACGTCCAATACCGCCCGATCAATTTGTTGATGACTCGTGATATCATATGACGGCTGAAATTGTGGACCACTTTGAGGCAATGCTCGAGCTAATCCCATATGCCACTCAACACCGCTCGCATTAGCATTAGCCCCAGTACCAGAAACATTTACCGAAAAAACACCTGAGGCATTTGATATAGGCGATGTTGTATTGATTCCAGCGCAACCGACGAGTTGCTGTATCTCACTCGGTAATGTTGGGAATGATACACTTGAATCAACTCTTTGAAAGACACCCGTGCTATTTGTAAATGTGAAAAATTGACTTGAAGCTTCATCTTTATATCTCGCATCATTCAGAAAGTGTTGATCGAAGGTATCATCGGCAGGCTTACTAGTAGCATTAGATGCTGCATTATGCTGATCGTATGTTATTTCATAACCTTCGAAGTTTGTTGAATCCGAGTTTTGCAATCTTGTGGCGGTTACTTTACCTTTAAAATTTGGATGGTATGTAGTCGCATCGAGTCTAGAAGAAAGTCGGGCTGCAAAGTCGGTTGCATTCATATCTTCATATGTTTGGCGATCTGTGTCGTCCTCGGTTAATCTGATTTGGACTGGATAGCTTGTTGTATCTGCGATTTGTGTTGTGGTGCTATCTAATGTTAATGGCTTCCCAAGCCAATGATATAATTTATTCTGATTTCCTCCGATAACAACTCGCTCGGGGATGTTAACTTTACATGATGTAAGTGCGACTTGGGCGTTTTCTGGTATGGTATAGGTTGACGATAATGTGTTACGGAACGCCCACGGTTTCGAAATACTACTTGGGTTTCTTGACTCCTGTCCATCTTGCGCTTGATTCGAACATACAACTAATGACATATTGATTTTATAATATAATTTATATTTTATTATTTTACGGTTTTTTTTTAAAATAAATAAAATATTATAAAGATGTATAAAAATATAGATACCAGCGTCCCCGATTATAAACGACCATTACAATTTAAGATCGTCGAGGCTCAGAAAAAAGAGAAGCCCAAGCCATCAGAGATATTCGAAATGCCTAAGAAGCCTAAGCATAAGAAAGTCCCTAATAAGACAAATAAAAGAGTTAAAAAGAAGAAATAGATTTACAATTATAGATGATATTACTAATTCCTACAGATTAATATAGGGGGCAAGTGGGGCAGGGGACACCCATTTATCTCAAGTCCTTTTATATTATTATATATATATATATATATATATATATATATATTAGAAATAGGCTGCCCCCCTGCCCCCCGTTAGGGGAAATATATCAAATAATAAATATTATATGTCGCGTTGCTAGATGGGGGCAGAGGGGGCAGGGCATTTTGGGGACCCTGCCCCCTCCTGCCACAGCCTGCCCCCCCTGCCCCCATATCCCATTATTTGGATGTGTAAGATTCCCATTGTTGTTTAGCCTCTTCATACTCTGGTAATTTATAGAGTCGGGTTCCGCGAACCTTTTTCTCTTCAATATTAATTATCTTTCTTAGTAGGGGGAAGAATTGTGACGGATGGACACATGTCACGTGTGATCTACTCTTACACATATTCTCATAATTGTTATATAGATCTCCTCGGACTTCCCAACCAACCTCCTGATCGGGATCTGTCCAAGGACTGTAGACATCGCCTTCAATCATATCCATTATAAATATTTCAACTGAATTGAAACTTAATATTTGTTGTTGTTTGTATAATTCTCCTTTAGTAAACTTCCTCGGATTGTATTCTGTGATATCTACATTATAAAAATAATTCGCAAGTTCTTGGATATCAGTATCGCGTAATCGTTCATAGTACTCGTCATCATATAACGTGTCGGCACATTGTATAATATTAAATCGCCTATCATTTGATGACACGCCAACAATATGATCTTCATTTGTGGTAATGATTATATTCGCATAATTATCAATTGTATAAGATTTAATTCCTTTGTGATTAATTGTTATTGTGGGGTCGGTGATATATTCCTTGAAGGCTCCTGCCATTTTCTTGTCGTACCACATACCACTCTCATTAATATTTACTAATAGTTTACCTTCGGCATCTCCATTGAAATCTCCTAAAATTAATTTGAAATTAGATAAGCTAATTGAATATTTTTTGCCAATTATTTTATTAAATAAATCCAATACACTTGTTTTTCCTACGCCCTGAATAGATTTTAAAATCACGCAAATCCCATTCTTATCTCCTGGTGTTTGTAAAATACTAGCAAACCAGCCAATCAAATAATTATAAATTTCAATGTTTCCGTCAGCCCATATGGTCTTAATATGATCTAGAATATGTTGTACCTTATTTATATCAGCTTGCCCAGTATTTTTAATCTCGAATCCCGCCCATAGATTCAATTGATAATCAAGACACTTGCCCGAAGGATCAAATATTATTTCGGTTATGTCATGACGATCTAAATCTTTAATCCATAATTTAGCGGGACATATTTCTTTATCCTCATCCTTAAATATTTTATTTGCCATTGTCATCATGAAGGCATCACGCCGCTGACGCATGAGTCCTTCTTTTTGAAATGTGAAAAACTCTCCTGTCGGTTTATAAAATGCGTGGGTCTCATTCATGTATTCAATTAAATCTCCAGCCCGATAGTGTGACTCATATATATTATTACAGGGGTAATCTTCGGCATTCCATTTTAATAATCTTTTATAACTAACGAGCCGATCTCGGTCTACATTAAACGTTTTATATTTATCCATTAATTTAATTAATCCACAATAATTATCGCCCTTCTCACTGTATTGATTCCATATCTTGAAGCCTTCATCGCCTCCCTCGAAATTATTAAAACATATTGCACCAAGTGTTAGCCAATCATCATATGTTTTAATTCTTGTTAATATCTTTGTTTTGTCGACATGTTTTATTAATTCTTCAGAACTACATTTGGGCAGGATCATCGAGACCGTGGGTGGGATATCTTCTTCGGCTTTAGTTACAAAATTCATTTTCTTGATATTAAAATAGTGCTTGATATCTTCCCATTCAAAAGTCTTTACATTATTAATATTGCCGAAATATTTTCGGGTTTTGGTTTCCCATATATTCCGTTTTTGTGTAATCAAATCAATATCGTGATGTTGTGAAGATATCTTTGTCTCGTTATCATAGTTATCAATATTTTTAATATAGATGTAGAAATGATAACCCTTGGGTGTCTCCGTAAAACCGACATCGTTATTTATAAGATGATTGTATAAATCACAATCGTTCAATTTTTTTGTATCGAAATCGACACAATGTAAATCTTGAATATATTTAATCGCAAATGAATATGTATTACATCCCTTATGTCCCCGATTCATCATGATGTCTCCAGGTGTCATGTTATTCTTTTCCCCACAAGGAATCTTATCGCCTTTATTATCTCGAACAACATTTATATGTCGTACTGTTGGGACTTTGGCATCAAATATGTCGAATAATTCACCGATTAACATTTCATTTATCATATATTATATCATATATAATATTATCAATCTCCAAACGCAATTATAAATTATTTTAATACTACATATCAAATTTTAATTTTTATTAATTTTTTATTAATTTTTATTTAAAATTAATAATCTAATATAATTATATAAATGAAATCTGTGATTATCATTGGTAATGGACGATCTTTAAAAGAATATAATTTTAAGAATATTTATAGAGATAGATATGACATAGTCGGACTCGGTCTCGCTTTTAGATACTGGGAACGTATAGATTGGTATCCCGACGTTTATGTAAATATTGATAAGGTGGTATGTGAGAAAAACAAATCAGTTGCAGCATTTATTAAAAAGAATAAATGTAGTAAGTATATCGTTAGTGAAACTATAAAAAATATATGGACTGATTATCCGACCGACGGCTCAATATTATTTTTTGAAGATTTAAAAAAAGATCCATCAAGCATTTATCATGATGTGATACATTATGGCAGCGGGAATATCGCTGCATATTATGGTATTGATAATTATTCACATGTAAAATTAATTGGGTTTGATTGTGACTATGTGGAAACTATTCCTGAGTGTGATATAGCCGAAGACAAGGAAACATTAATCATTAAGGAAACACCAATATTTAACCCGAACTATTTTTTTGATTCATATCAACAACAAGGTGATATATATAATCTACCTAATGGAAAGCAAGTTCATCTTAATTCGTGGATTGAGTTATCTAAAAAAGATTTTCTAAATACTACAATTATAAATTATAATGATAAAAAGACTCTCTATCATTTATTCGAGTCTTATCCATTACAACAAATATCATTTGATTATCCTGAATATAATCCCAATAAAAAAATTGCTTTTTGTGTACCATCAACCAGCAAGACAAAAGATTGGAAATGTATTCAACATACATATCTCTATTGTATATTACTCGAATCATTGAGACCATTACAACGCGATTATCAAGTAACGGTTTATATCGGTTATGATGATGATGATGAATTATATTCTAAAATAAATCTTCCAGAATATTTTAATCATATTAAATTACAATGGTATCCGCAAAAAAATAAGCAAGGAGATCCCTGTGCGATATGGACGGGATTAGCTAAGACTGCGATCGAAGAGGGACATGAATATTTTAAGATATGTGGGGATGATATTCAGTTCGATAATAGATCTGAATGGCTCCCAGTATTTATTAAACAATTAAAAAAAAATAATAATATTGGTTATGTTGCTGGATATTCCAACAATGATATGATTCCGACTCAATTCTTATTTCATAAAACTCATGTAGATCTATTCGGCTGGGTATACCCACCACAAATAAAAAATTGGTATTGTGATAATTTTATATATGATCTATATGGTAAACAATACGGCAATTGGTTGATAAACTGGAAGCACTATAATCTTGGAGGGGAGCCACGCTATCGTCCTAATAATGATAAAAGACTTTGTAAAATGCTAGTAAAAAAATATAAATCGATAATTCGAGGATTACCATGATGCTTAATTTGGTCCAATTGGTCCAATGCCCTCAGTACTTTCTTTTTTTATAATAATTATATATTATATTAATTAATATTAGTAATTAATAATATTATATGTTTCCTATTTTATATATAAATCTTGATGAAAGAACTGACCGACGAGCCTCGCTTGAAGCCCATCTAACAAACTATGATATTGAAAGAGTCGCAGCCATCAAGCACGAAGAGGGTTTTATCGGATGCGCGCTATCCCATATAAAATGTTTACAAATTGCCCTACAAAGAAATTATGATATAGTATGTATCATTGAAGATGATTTTACCTTTGTAAATAATAATAATTTTAATAATATAATACTACCCCCGTCCCTCTATGATTATGATATATTATTATTATGTAATCGCATCAGGGATCGCGAGCAAATTGATGAGAATTTCTCGCGAGTTTATGAATGTAGTTGGACATCGGGACACCTCATAAAAAGAAATCTATTTGAACCGCTTATTGCTAACCTACAAGAAAGCATAGAATTGATTAAAAATAATGGGGAGCATCATAATAATCATTTAGATATCTATTGGAATAAACTTTTTCGAACCGATTTTGTGGCGATAACGCATAATCATTTATTTGCGACCCAGGCTGAAGGGTATAGCGATATCGTTCATTGTATTCGGGAACCGTTGCCAAATCTAATTAACGACGATATGGATATAACCTTGACAGATAACGAGACAGAAAGCGAAGATGAAATGAGAACGAGTGACGAAGATTTTATTGATGATTCATCGTATCCATATTAGTCATATCTGACTAATATAAATATTACAAAGATATAAATATATCAGATGACGAAGATATTATAAAGTGTGTCATTGGGATTAGTCATATATGACTAATTAAATATTATTATTATTTAATTAAGATTATTTTTTATATATTATATATTATAAATGGATCAATCAAACGAACATGAGATAAATGAAGAAGCAAAACAAATTCTAAGAATCAAGAAACAAAAACGAGATTTTTATCTCGCTCATAAAGATCTACCCGAATATATAGAACGGAATAAATTCAATCAGCATAATCAGTATTGGCATAATGGATCGTACCGAGATTATAAAGTAAATTATTATCAAGCTAATAAAGAATTACTAAAGGCTAAATCTTTATTTGCTATTTATAAGAAAGATAACAAATTAAATAAATTCAAATTAAAACACGTTAAAAAGTATAATATACTTATAGCCAACAACTCGACTAAATATTTTATAGAATAATATATATTTATGACGGAGATATTTCACCTATAGGTGAACCCTTGCTAAATCACTTTTTTGTTTGATTCTGCATCTCACCGATAACATCAAAAACTACGTTTCTTCTTTTTCTTACTTTTAATAATACTGTATTTTGTTCGGATGTCCTGGAATAGGATCCATCGGGGTCATGAATAGATACTGATATCGATGATAACCGCATAGGTCTGGTTATTGTAAACTCAAGACCAGAATCAGAACCAAATACGAAATCACCATCTGAATAAGCTTTATCAACTGTAGCAATAATCGGCATGAGTGTTGAGTTAACCTTTCCGCCAACAAATGGCGACTCATCTAATATATTAGATCTGATAGTATAATATCCCCGTATCATTCTCGTTGGAAGATTATCAGCAATTATTTCGATAGATTGAGTTTTAACCACTATGGGAGGAAAGTAAGCATATTCGGCATCGACTATGCCCCCGCTTCCTTGATCGAATAATGCGGATATTTCTTGAATCATATTTTTATATAATGGTACAGAATATAAATTTTGATTATATATTTTTGTGTCTCCTTCTGATAATTCTGCGTTAGTTGTTATAACCGATAAATCATTTGCGTTCCTATAATCTATTCTTGATATTCGTGAATTAGTTGACGAATGGAATTGTTGATAAGAAAATCCCAATAGTTCCCATAGAGTCCCAGTCCACTCATTTTCTGTTAGATTAAAATCTTCAATATTCACACCGCATAAGGCATCATATATCTGCCAGTTTTCTAAATTTGAATTTAATTGATTTACTTCATGTGCGTCAGATGCTGAAAAGCCTGGCGATGTAATGCTAACAGTTGAGACATACGGGGTTCGTGCTGGAGTCCAATCAACATATTGCTCTATTGGATTAATTTTATATACTATATCTGACGCATCTGTGTTGGGAGTTATATCTAATTTACCTGTGTCATATTGATTATTAGCTCGTCTATCATTACCGCGATTCATTGCTGTGTGTAAATCTGATATGGTGAAGTGTGTCCCATCCCAATTAATTTTAGGGGAATCCGCTCCAATATATAACTTACGTTTATAAGGTGCTGTATTTACTCTATAATTTTTTATAATATCAACATTGCTATTTCTTGCCGTTAAATAAGCGGCAACATCACCCGCTTTATCACTATAACTCAACGGGATTGGTGTGAATCCTGAATAGGGCAAAGCCCAACACATTCCTGGTGCTGTGAAGTGTTGATCGAAGCCTAATTTCCTATCAAGTTCTAGAGTTGAGGCACCATTTAATAGCATAGTCATAAGGGGCGTTGCAGGCAGACCGTTTGATAGTGTTAGATAAAGAACTATTTTTCTTTCAGCATTTACACCAAAACAGCCATATGTTCTCTCTCCTTGTGTTTCATCTGGAGTATTGTAAAAGATATCTTTTTGATCTGGATCATATTGTATCGGAACGATTACCGATGTTAATGTCTTAGTGTTGCTAGCGTTCCATGTAGGATTTTTATATCCACCCCAACCGAGCTGTGCGTTAGTGGCTGCTCCACCCATAGTCTGTGAAGCATTGGGGTATCGATTCATATGAATCCATCGCGAATTATCTATGTTATCTCCGTCATTATATGGGGTTCTTGAGTCACTATATATATCAAATATCTCGGGATATTTTGCTTGAGCCTCAATAAACTTTTTAAAATCTAGTAATATAGCAGGTTCATAGTCAATATTCGTTTGAATTCCGTCTAAGTACGCAGCAGCAACATATGTTTTAGAAAGTGATGAACCATAGACTCCCTTCAGTTCTGTTCCAACCCGATTAATTGTACGACCCCAGGTGTATAATTCGGGGCGTTTAGTTGCTACATATTGATATTGAGAAAGATATCCAAAGCCATCTGAATTAGTTACGCCCGTATCTCCAGCGAAATAATCTTCAAAATCTTTCTTTTGCACACCATTGAGTAAGGTTTCATCTGTATAGCAACTAGCAACATTAAATGCCTTGTATGTCTGAGTCTCAATAGTGTTATACATCGGCACTGGGAACCCTGTTCGGTCTGGGTTAGCTGTTACATCGGCAGCAGCTCTCAATGAAAATATTTTATCATTATCAACCTTTTGAAGTTGTCTTGTTAAATCTGTTGATAAAAATTCTGGACTATTAAATCCCTTTGGAACGGTTAACTCTTTTAATTCATCATATCGGAAATAAACCGCATTCTCGGGATCTCGCGCATTTACGTCGGGGAGATGTCCTTGCGCGTCAGTCGCGTCGAAATATGTCGCGTCTCGCATCATAATCGTATAGCGATCGTTGTTGTTTCTCACCTTTCCCAAATCACCAGATTCCATTTGATAAAAATCATCAAATACAACATAGGTATCATTTTCTTGGAATGGGTTTTGTAAAGACATTCCATAATAAGCCTGATTATCAATCGCAGTCCAATTAGCGGTATCCTGTTCTGACCGCCACCACCACCGTCGAGGCAATTGGATATAATTATGACCGTTCATATTAATATAGTATGACATGGTAAAATAGGCTGTATCGTCCCGAATCTTGATTGGAAGATTTGTATATACTGCTTTAATTGTTGTATATTCCGACGGTAGAGTCTCGCAAGCATTTATATTATCTACAGCAATATAAGAGTAAGTCTTTTCGAATCCCAATTCAATTCCTTTTATTTCGATTGAGGTCTCCTGCCCTGCCCCACGCTCAGAGATCATAGCGGAATGAACTGAAACGGTATCGCCAGGATTAAGGTGAACTATATCCGTTAAATTATTAGTCCATGATGCAAGATTTTCATTGTTATTGGTTCGAGCTTCCTCACTGTGTAATCTATTACATTCAATTATTTGAATATCACTATATGATGATGCCATCTTTATAATATATAATATTATAAAAAAAATATAATTTAAATTAAATTATTTAATTGGTGGTCCTGTACTGGTCGAGTTGAATAATCCTTTCCCCTCTCTCAACCTTTTATATTTACTTAATGCGAATATTCTATATAGAATGTTTAGCGTCGATAAAATCCCTACCATACCAAAGATGGCAATTGAATCAATTAATCTATTAATCATTTATATTTATAATATATTATAAATGTTATATATATTTCAAATTATTTATCTAAATAAAAAGGAGATGTCTGTTCTCCTATCGACGCACATATCTCAAATAAAGATCTCCATAGCTCTAGATATCGGTCATGATTAAACACGTCGGGGCATTCTTTAACAATAGACATGAGGTACGTCATACATATCTTATTACAATTTCTATAATCACATGCAGCTAGTGTATCGTTTATAACATCTATTAACATACAAGAGAATTTCATCAACATTTACTATAATATAATATATTATAATTATAAATATAAATATCAAAAGATATGTTGTGGTCATATATAACCAAAAATAATATTACAAAAATATAAAATATATAAAATCTCAAAATATAATAATATGTACGTTGTGAGATTAGTCATATATGACTAATATATTATGCGTTTAAAACATCAAATAATTATATATTATATATATATATATAATGAGAATTGATAAGACATTCAGCAAAACGGAGTTGATCGATATAATAAGAGATCTCGGTCTTGATATAATTTATTCGCATTCAGATAATAAAACAAAAATTCAAAATAAGATAGTTGAATATATCAGACATAATAAATCTGATATAACTAAAACGAATATTCATAATATAGTGAATACAGAATCATTAATCATATTTTTAACAAATAAGAATCCAAAAAAAGTATTAAGTATCAAGGAAAAAAATAACGTCATGCATATCGCCAAGACAATTATATCATATTGTAAGAATGGATATTTTATAGAGACTTCGCCGTATAAATCTTTTAAAGATGTTTGCGATGATATGGACTATATTAAGCAATTCGGAGATATTCCAAGTTGTAGGCGCGCATGCAAGTTAATGAATCTTGATGACAAAGTCGGAGTACAAAAATTCATGCCATTAGTTAGCCCACAGACGGAACAAAATCTAATAGCTAAAAAGAAATTGCGTCAAGTTTATTTACCCTTCATAACCATTAAACACTCAACGCCCGAGGATCCTATTATTGTATCTTTCGATTAGGGTGCTACCACTGCCTCTGCCTCGGCTTCTGCCTCGGGTTCAGGTTCTGGTTCGGGTTCGGGTTCAGGCTCGGGTTCAGGCTCGGGTTGTGGTTCGGGTTGTGGTTGTGTAGTTTCGGGTGCATCCAATGGGGGTGGTTCCCTAGCACAATCGAATATATAGCATGTATCACTACAACCCAATCGACATCTACACAAACAGCGAGATTGCCATATGACTAATAATAAAGTACCTATCGCACCCATCATCAACGCAAATGCCCCCGCGAATTGATCTATAGTGAAATTTTGTAATTGTCCCGCAACTATTTGATCGGATTCTAAATTTGTATTATCGCTCATTATATTATATATTATAATTAATTTAATAATTATTAATAAATAAATTAAATATATATGTAATTATAAATGTCATTATTATTAAACGGAAATTGTTTGGAAGAAATGAAATCATTAGATGACGATTCAATTGATTTAATATTCTGTGATCTACCTTACGGACAGACGAGTTGCAAGTGGGATAGTTGTATTGATTTAGAATTATTTTGGAAAGAAGTAATGAGAATTAAAAAATTACATACACCAATATTTTTTACAACAACTACTAAATTTGGTGTTTCATTAATCACATCAGCTCCTAAGAAGTGTTTTTTTAGATATGATATTGTTTGGGTTAAATCTGCTCCAGCTGGATTCTTATCCGCAAAAAAGATGCCGATGAGAAAGCACGAAATGGTTTATGTATTTTATGAGAAATTACCTTTTTATGATCTATCTAGTCATACTCATAAATTTATTAAAGAAATAAATAATAGAAAAGGGAAAGTGTATAATAGTCAAGATAAAGAAAGTAAAGACTATAAAAATAAATCAGTTGTAGGAAAATACGACCCACCACTACCAGTATCAGTTGTTAAAGAAACTGAAAAACAAATAATTGATGGTGATACTTATAATACAAAAGAAAGAAAAAAACCAATTACAAGAGAACCACCAAATAAATATGATCCACCACTACCAGTATCAGTTGTTAAAGAAGATACTATGGATACTCTTTATGGAGAAATTAAAATTAAAGAATTAGATAAACCGAGAAAGGATAGAACAAGTGCATATGACCCACCACTTCCAGTCTCAGTTGTTAAAGAAGACCTCTGTAAATATGATGTAAATAAAAATACTTATGGAGGAGGTAAAGAAGGAAGAATCAAAATCCCTAAAGATAAGAAATACCACGAAACTAAATATAATCCACCACTCCCCGTCTCAGTTGTTAAAGAAGATGTTTATGGTTTCGATAATAGAACTGACGACCGACCATCTAATGTTAGAACTAATGCATATGACCCACCACTACCAACAAGTATGTTAGAAATTAAATCAACAAGAGGTAAACATTCAACAGAGAAACCAGTTGCATTAATGGAATGGATTTTAAAATATTATTCAAAAGAAGGTGATGTTATTTTAGACCCAACGATGGGTAGTGGCTCAACTGGTATAGCTTGCAAAAATATGAATCGTAATTTTATAGGGATTGAAATGGATACGGAAATATATGAAGGGGCTGTGAATAGACTTTTATAATTAATTTAATAATTATTAATAAATAAATTAAATATATAATAATTATAAATGCCGAAGCCCAATATTAATTTCACCGTTGTTGAGATAAAAGAATATATTAGAACTCATAAATTAAATCACCCACGAGTGCGATTGTCGCAAACCAAACCTAATTTAATATCTGGATTAAAATTTGTGGGGCATTGGGATGATGTTGCGAAAACAAAAAAGAAAAGAGTAAAGAAAGTACCACCCAAGCCCAAGATGAAAAAAGAAGATGAGGTCAGACCAGTTGATAAAAAGGTATCAGCAATTGCCCCGACACCGCCCCCGCCGTCCAAACCATCTAAGGGTATTAAGGTCGGTAAGCCACCACCAATTGTCCCGACACCGCCCCCGCCGCCAAAAGTGGTTATGACATGGAAGGTTAATAAAGCTTTACGTAGAAGATTAAACACAGCTTTTCGATCATCACAACCAAAAAATAAAAAATCTATCTATGCGGTTTTAGGAATGGAGACAAACGCAGATCCATCACCAACAGAAGTTAAACAAGTTTGCCGCAAATTAAAATTAAAACATCATCCTGATAAAGGGGGGACAGCTCATATGTTTGATCTAGTTCAAAAAGCATGCGACATATTTCTTCAATCTTTCAAATAAATTAATTAAAATTAATAATATAATTAAATATATATTAATAATAAAATGCCAAAAAAATCTAAAGTTAAAAAAGATGAAGAGCCATTCGGAGACTTGAAAGAAGGAGCGTTTACGAGACAGATGAAAAGTTTTGGATTCAAAGATGTGCAGAAGTTTGCTGATGCTGTTGCCAAGAAAGAAGTCGGGGAAAAGTTAAAAGGGAAAAAGGTAACCACATTATTAAAGCAACGGGCGCAATTTGTTATTAATGCCCGCAAGTTTAAGAAATAATCTCTTATTATTACATATAATCTATTATTATTACAATAATCGTAGAAAATAGCCATAATATAAGGTTATTAATCTTAAATCGTTATAGAAACTGGCTTAAAGCATAACTAAATTATAATTTAGTTATGCTTTAAGCCATTTATTGTAATAAAACTAGATTATTAAGACATTTATTGTAATAAAACCAGATTATTAACCCATTAATCTTGATTTATTATAGGTTTTTAACCATTTGTAGTGTCTATATTGTTTTTTTGTAGATGTTTAGGTATTGTTCCTATCTGATATTTCATTCTTTTTATTTCATTTGATTCGTTTTGTATAATCAACATAACCCAATTGGAATGAGTGCCGCGAATTGGTTTAAGAAGTTTACTTCGCGTCTTGCTCCATACTTTATCTTTATAATAAATATATCTATCATCTTGGGTAATGATCTCTCCATCAGGAGGTTGATAATAAAGTAAATGCGATTTGTCTTCGAGGTCAATAGGTTGCTTCCAATGTGCGCGCCGTTGTCCGACCCCCTTCGTCTCTTTCATACGTTTTATAATATCTTCGTGAGTGCGTTTAGGGTATCTCTTTTTATAATATTTATATCTGCTGGATTCAACTAAATCCATTTCTTTAACAAAGATTTTATTTAATATCAATTTTTTTCAAATGTTCAAAAGGTCTTAATTATTTTTTTCCTAAAATTAATTTCGACCCCCTCTCGGTCATGAACCAATTATCTTTTATTAAATCATTCATTAATTGCTTTTGATATTCAACATCATCAGACTCATCAAATTTGGTGGGATGTGGTTCATAATCAATTATCGCTTGAAATATCTCAGGACAATATGATATCTGCTTCACTTGTATGTGTCTTACTTTTTTTACCAGACCGATCATTTTATATATACTTAATATTTTTTTTAATTTATTATCATTTTTATTTATTTTCTAATTCCACTTTATTTTCTAATTCCTTTATTCTATCTTTTAATTTTTGGTTTTGTTTTCTTAATATTTTATTTTGATGATAATACATCAAAGCTTTGGTATACATGATATGAAGACTGTTCGTCGGCTCTGCATCGATATCTCCTTCATCAAGTTTTTTATTAAGATCTTTATCATATTTTTTTAATAGTTTCTTAATATTATATTTTTTTGTTTGAGTTGTTTTTAATTCTCTGACAATCTCATCCATTTATAATATATAATATATTTTAATTCTGGTTATATATAACTAAATTGTAATCCTTAAGTATTATAATAATTATATTATATCTATTTCGAATTAATAATTATATCTATTTCGAATTAATTATTACATATGATATAACATACTCAGAACTGTCGCCCCTACATACATACTCGTGATGCCATAAATAACCAATATACACTTAGCCGTACCAGGACTAATATCACAATCTTCAAAATCCTCAAAGAAGTAATTATTATTATACATTTATATTATACAATATTATAATCTTATGTTTATTAAAAAATCAAAAGATTAATTATGGTTATATATGACCAATAAAAAAATAAAAAAAATATAAAATATATCAGATCTCATAATATAATAAAGTGTGTCATTTGTATTTAGTCATATATGACTAAATCAGGATTCTGATTCTATAGTTTCTGTCATGTCTTCTGGATCTTTCACATAAACCTCTTGCATTGTGTCCAGGCTGTGTCCAGTCACCTCGGTCATTTCCTTCATATCTTTTAAGGTTTCTCCAAATTTATCCGATAATACAATCTTTCTCATCATAGTGCTTGAGATATTTTTATCTAAATATTTTTTAGATGTTCTTGATAAAAGTTGTGAGGCTACATTAGGTGATATGGGATTTCCAGTCGATGAGGTAAATAAATAATCACCCGTTTTCTTTTTAGTTAATTTAATAAATGATCTTAATATTCTTGTTAAATCTGGTGGACTATCGATACGCTTTTCTCCATAAGTTTTTGAAGTCTTATAACGATTATAAATAAAAAACATTCCCTTTTTTTCAAAAACTAAATAATTTTGTTGCTTTTTATCGGCTTCTTTTAATTTATTATATCCCGATTTATTTATAAGCTTCATCATCGCAAAATCGTTTCTAGTAGGTATTCGAATTAACATACTAAATATGGTATACATCATTAAGAGTTCTTTATCCTTACCCGATAAATCTGTTTTGGTGCGGAGATGTTTTGCCTTAATTTCTTGTTCCATAGTATTTATCATCTTTTCAATTTCCTCTAGTTTAACGAAGTTTTTTTTTTGAGTTTCCGATATCTTTCCGCTCTTTTGTTCGTCATCATATTGTTGATTTAAATCGTCTCTCATTCCGCCATATTCATCTATTAACTTATTATATTTCTCATCATGATTAAGTGCCATCAATGTTATTATAATCGCATTATATGTATTCCTAATACTTGTATATTTATTTGATTTTATCTTTTCATAAACCGCAGGGGGATCCGCAAGAAACGAATAAGAATCTGTATCGAATAACTTTTGTAGTTTCTTAATTAAAATTAAATACTGCTTAACGGTGGACTCCTTGGCATTGGGTCGCGATTCTTCTATATTGGTTTTTAAATCTTCTGTTTCAATCTCCATATTTATAATAATATATGATTATTATTTTAAATTAAAAATTAATAAAAAAATCGGATTATATTAATCATTGTAAACCTCCACAAATCCGTCTCTGAGTCTTGCCGTTCTTGTGTATTCGGCATAGCATCGTATCAGATCAATATTCGTATCAAATCCACCCGATATATGAAGCTCAAGACCGCGACTACCAACCCGTCCACTAGTGAGCCTTGTCGATAGATTGAAAAAATGGGCGCCGAGATTGTCTGTCTGCGAGGATCCTAATAAGGTACCACCAATTCCACCCGAATCGGTCTCATTACCTTCTCCACACCATTCAGCACGCGTTACAAACGGCGGGACACCCTCCGAGTGAGCGGTCATGGCTAATAGGCTCGACGGGTTTGTAATATCCGTACTATATTCAAATCGATCATTATATCTTATATTATATTTAATACCTGTTAATACACCCGACGCATTGGATGTCGGACCGAGGGCATTCCATCGTCCAAGAATTGAATCCTCCCCAACACCAGACGCTACAAGCTGGGTAATAACTCTATTGACGAGTCTGTTAGCCATACCAATGTTGCGAATTACACCAGATGTGAGTGCCGCCGCCGTGGTTGAATGCTCGATAACTCGATAATCAGCAAAAGTAAAAGATAAGTCCCCTTTGTTCTGATCCGCAAATATATCCATCTCGTCTTCAGTACCATAATAAATATAATCAGCACAAAAGACAAGCTCATTGCGAACTATATCAACTGGCTGATCCGCTGTTCCACCATTCTCAAGCTGACAACGATAATCGACTGTCGGGTAAAATGTAAGCTCAATAACAACTGGCTCAGTAATTAAATAGAGTGGTAATTGATGGATTTTTAAGAATCCGAATAAATCAGAAATATCTATCGAATACGATGGACACTCTGCTAGAATATCAGAATCCATAAGAGACCAACTTGGAGGGTCTAAATCGTCCCCTGTATACTCCTGACCGTTAGCTAGACCATAAGTGTCAGCCTGGACTCTAGACTCATCATTATATTGATATTGGTGAGATAGCCATCGTCCCGTTGTATACTGCTCGCGCTCAAGATTGTTTTCATTCGCAATAAGACTTGATTTAAATGACTGTAATCCAGCCCAGGTATCAACCTCATTTATAACCTTATTTCCGATTTTTAAAACAGCCCGTTTTACAACCTGACCGATGCCTACATTTGGGGTGAGATAGTTTAATCCTCCAGACGATGGTGCTAGGGCTAACATGATTTTTGAATGACTGTGTAAAAAACCCTTGTTAGCTAGAGTGAATCTACAAAAGCCATCTGTTGTTGCGGTTCCTTGATTGAATACGGTTGGCTCAAGAACCGAAGTCTCGAGCTGTTGCGCATAGTTAACAGGGATTTGATCAAGTTTGGTGAAGTTGGGTATTTCATCGCGACTCATTATTAATATTTATAATATTTATATATATATTAATATTTTACATAATAAAATTAAAAAACTATTTCACATAGAGAAAATTAATTATCTTTTATTTGGATTGACCCATTATCATAAACCAGAGTAGTTTTAGCCTTGATAAACAGATACACACCCATTGGTCTGTCGCTCTTTAGTTCCGATTCAATCGATACGCCAAATGGTTCAGTGCTGAAATCAGCTCCTGCACCACCTAAGCCATATGATACTGCAAGACCAGTAACCCCTCCGCCTTCAGCTATAAGATTGTATGCCGTGTCAACCGTGCTCGATATAGCCATTGTATAGTCTCGATTCGTATTTACTGGAGATGCGGACATCCTGAGATCAGTATATTGCGGATGAACCGCATCAATAAAGTTGCCAATTATTTGAGGATCGGGAAGAAGACTTCCCGTGTTGTCAGTATCAACTATATTCGTAACAACATCAAAATCGTTGGGGAATTTAGAACCCCCTTTTAAGAATTGGATTCTAGTAAATGGAGCAAGAGCGGTGTTTGAAGTGCCATCGCCCGAGGGATATACAGTTACCTGCCCGTCCTCTGTTAGGGTATTAATATCGGCTACGGGAACCATAGTCATAAAAGCAGATAAAACATTGCGTAAAGCAAGATTATATTGAATCTGGGCGTTAGTAGAATTAATCGAAGTATATAGGGATGTAATACCATTAAATGTGTATGCGCCCTCTGATTCGTTACCAAGCTTCGCGTCGGCTGGGATGTCATGAACCTCACAAGTTAGCTCGAGGTCAGATAGCTCATAGTGAGCGTCTCCGATGCCTGTAGTGCTACCAGCTTCATTATATAACACATTTGAGTCGGGTTGAAGTAAAAATTCTAGCACAATTCCCCCGAATGCGTCTTCTCTTAAATTAATCATGTTTCCACTACTCATAAAACCTGAAGGGACATGAAACGCAAAACTATTCGTTTGGGTCGCCTCCGCCTCTGGACTTTCCATGACAGACTTGCGGAAGGAAGTTGAGTTAGGATTGATAAGACATGATGAACCGAGAAAAGATAACTGATTCTCAAGCGAGCTTGTCATTGCTAAGTAGGAATTCATAAATTTTGAATAATGTCTTATGCTCTCGCATACCATTTTAGACCTATTTGCTCTAATGGTTAGAGACTCAATTATATTGTAAATGCCTAGACGATTATTCATAGTCACGTTATCACCATCCGACAGAGGAGTTGGGGTGGCTAAGTTATCTTTGTATGCTGAAAAATTACCAGCAATACGGACAGTACGGGGATCGAGCATACCATCCTGAGCCGATATTGTAAAGGATAAAACAGGGAAGCCGTTCTTAAATGAAACCTTTCCCGAAGCGGGTTGATTATCAGCGCGGATTGAAATGTATCGTGAACTCATTTTATTTTTATAATATATAATTTATAATATATTAATGTTTGAAATAAATAAAAAAAGAATTAAAAATAATCTAATAATAATTTAATTATTACTATACAATATATACAATGCCTAAAAAAAGCAAAAAAGACAAGCTACCAAAATCTGCCCCGAAGGTATATAAGGTAAAGGATCCTGATACAGATGGGAGATTTGTAGATCTTCATCCGCATTTACCCCAGCCGCCCGCGCTCCTTTTGATTATAGGTTCGGTCAAGCAAGGAAAATCAAATTTAATGGTAAATTTATTATGTTCTCCCGAAATGTATAAAGATAGATTTGATACCGTTAAAATTATAAGCAACACATTAAACGCAGATCCCAAGGGAAAGCTACTTCAAAGGTTTTTTGATTGTGAGGATCACTACGAAGATAAAATGATTACTGATTTTGTAGAAGTATTAAAAAAACAAAAAGAAGATGAGAAAGAATCCGTTGCCATATTTCTCGATGATATATTAACTAAAGATTTTAAGAAATCAAATGCTGTGTCATTCCTTGCGACTCGCTTCCGACATTATGGGATAGATCTTCTAGGCTTTACAACTCAATCATTTCGGGCGGTGGGTGGTTTAATTCGAAACAATGCAACCGACATTTTAGTAATGAAGCAGCAAAACTCCAAAGAACTCGAGAAAATAAGCGAGGAATATGGTGACATGTTTCCAGGAATTTTTATGGATTTATACAACTACGCAATCAATGATGCCCCGTACTCATTTTTATATCTTGATCTACAAACTAATCCAGCTACAGCATATCTCAGATTTGAAACAAAAATAGCCGAGGGAGAAAAGAAATTATTTTAATTAATTATTTTAATTAAATAAAAAATATAAATTATATATTATAAAAATGGACATATATGGAAGCGATGCGGGCGCAATTAGTCAAGGCAATGCTAGACAGCAACAAGTGAGAGACATGAATCAAAGAATTAAAGATCATAATGATAAACTCAATGATGCAATCGCTGGTTTACGAGATCAGGAAGCAACAACAAATGTGTTAAAACAAGCACAGACCACGGCAACAGGATTATGGACGGGGGCTGGGATGCCCAATAAAGTAAAAGCATATGCTGATTGGAAGGCTAGCCCCATAGCATCAAATCCCGTAAAGAATGCTGAAGCAGCATTAAAAGCTAAACCAGCACCGTTTGGACTCACTGCTTCAAAGCCCCCAGCTGCTGCTGCAGATCTAGGAGACGCAGCTGAGATAGCGGGAAAAGGTGGACTCGGATCAATAGGTAAAAAAATAGGAAAATTTGGCGCGGGTGGAGCTGCAGGAGCAATAGCTGCAACTGCTATTGGTGGGGTCGATATTTATCAAGATATAAAAGCAGGGGGAATCGCTGGAAATAATAACTGGGAGAAATCTGGGAATCTCATGCAAATTGGTGGATCGATTGCCGATATAGCAGGAATAGCATTTCCACCCCTCGCTCTGCTTGGTGGTTTATTAGATTTAGCATCGAGTGCGGTTGATACGGTGGGCGAGGAGGAGGACAAGGGAACCCAGGCTGCAGCCCTTACAGCACAACAGAAAGCTGAAACAGATAAATATATAGCCGCTCCAGCTCCCACAGTCGTAGCATCCTCGCGAGTACAGTAATTCTTTAACTTTTTTTATTTTTTTTGACTCATTATTTTAATAAAATAGATATTATAAAATATAATGTCTCAATACTGGTCCGCCGATGATTCTGTTAAAGTTGGAGAACGTAAGATCTCTATCCCTTCCGAAAATGGTCTACAATATTCCCCAGGACAAAAAATTCAAATCTCTGTCGATCCATCCACGAAATACATGGACGGTCGTGCATCCTATCTTGATTTCAATGTTAAACTTGCTATGCCAACCTTGGGTGAAGGAACCTCAACGCGCCTTCAGTTAGATAAGGCAGGTGCATCAGTTTTAATTAAAAATATTCGCATTTACGACGGCTCTCGTGGTAATCTGCTAGAATCGATTGATTCCTACGACGCATATGTCGCATGTAAATATGATTACGATAAAGATAGATCATTAGAAAATCATAGAGCTTTACGCGAGGGTGCCAGCGTTCATCAGCCCGCGAATCGCGGTAATGAAGGAACATCGCAATCTGCTATGGCTAATACAATGACTAATCCATATTTCCCCCAAACGACATCGACTCAAAATGCGTCGTTTAC
>VMHT01209270.1_pt1 | contig 23019 bp, 20 predicted proteins | sample 4693611 | NCBI WGS metagenome assembly VMHT01 (sample SAMN12280063, study PRJNA550983) | marine metagenome | isolation source: seawater sampled from same location over 5 years 0.02-0.2 micron viral filtrate | place: USA: collected off the coast of southern California halfway between the port... ...
CATTGCAAAGACCTGAACCCAAAATGGGATATAATGACTAATCATTTAAAATCAGCACCTGGTTCTGGTTTAGTAGCAAGTGTTCCCGAGGCTATGATGAGTAAGGTAAATTGTGATAGTGATATAAAGGGATATCCTACTATACGTTATCTTGTAGGGGGAAGAAAACGCAAAGATTATAGTGGTCCGAGAGAAGTGGAAAATTTAGAACATTTTGTAAAATCTACACTAGGGAGTGGTGGTAAAACGAAAAAGAAGAAGAAAAGAAAAAAGAAAAAATCAAAAAATAAAAAACAGAAAAGAAATAAAACAAAAAGGAAAAAAAAACGAAGAAAGAATAAAACGAAAAAGAAAAAAAATAAATCCAGGAGCGATCTTCGCGAACGATTTTTTAAAATGATTAATGGAAACCGATTTTAATTTTCAAATATAAAGGGCATTGTATGTTCAAGTGTAAATAATGGTGCTTGGAATGCGGTTTGTGTTAAACTCGTCATTAAGGATGGTCTATTTCCTTCAATGGCGTGGCCTAAAAATTGTAAAATCCATGCGGTTATAAATACTTTGTGTGTTTGTGATAACCATCTGTTTTCGAATGTATTTCTCCAAATATGAGTAAAAAATAATAAAACTTGTATGTATATTAACATTACAGTTCCTATTTTTATTCCGTAATACCTATAATATTGAATACAATAAATAAAAGCAATTAAATCTTCTAAACAACTATCGTAATAACTAATAGTATTTGATTTTCTATTAGTTAGTCCAATATTAATAATACATAATGAAGAATAATTTAATACGCACAATACAATAGCAGGTATGCATACTGTATGAATATTTTGATTAATAGGGTTATTGTGGAATGACTTGTAAAAATCTAATTGATTTTCCATTTATTTAAAGTGATAAAATATCTTTAAATAAATTACATATTTGATAGATGTTTATGTATGATTTTTTCTACATCGCTGCTTGGTTGAAATTTATCCCATCTATCGTAAATATTATTCATTACGTTACATATCGGACATTCACATTTGCTTTCTTCAAATTCAACATCTTCATCTTCTTCATTTTCCTCCTCTTCTTCTTCATCATCCTCATCATTCATCCATTGTTTTATATTTTCTTTCATGGATAAACATTTTTCAAGATTATCATCTCTTTTGCCCATTAAAAATAATTCTAACATAAGTCCTCTCTTAACATCTTCTTTTGTAATAACTTTCCTATCAGTATGACTTACATATAAGGAAGCTTGTTTTACTGCATTTTCCATAAATACCATAATAACTGCGGCAGTATTTTCAAAGGTTTCGTCTTTCTCTACAAGATTATTAAACCCTGATTTCATAAATGTAAAATCTTCACCTTCACTCATATAGTAGTATAATTTTAATTGTTTTTATGTTATTTTATTATTAGAACATAAAAATTGATTTAAACATATTGATAATAAATAGATGTATTAAGATGCCTTCAAACGCAAAAAGACCACAATTTAGATTGTTTGATTTTCAAGTAGTAAATGAAGATTATGATAATTTCGATGAGTTTAATCAAAAGAAATTTCTAATCAAAATGTTTGGAATGAATACTAAAGGCAAAACCTATTGTGTATATGCTAAAAATTTTAAACCTTTCTTTTATATTAAAGGTGGAGACAATTGGATAAAGGGCAGGGAAGATGTTTGGTTGAAATTTCATTTAATGGAAAGACTAGCTAATGAGCCAGGTTGTAATGAACATTGGAAAAATTATATTACTAGTTGTACATTAATAAAGAAGAAAACGTTATATGGATTTGATAATTTTAAAAAATATAATTTTGTAAAGGTTGAATTTAAAAATATGATGGCTTTTAATAAAGTAAAGAACTTTTGGTATACAAATCACAAAAATTATACAAAAAGGAAATTAAAAAAAGATGGTTATTTGTTTCAACGAACCAATTCACGGTTAATGTTATATGAATCAAATATTCCAGCAATGCTAAGATATTTTCACGTTCAACAATTAAGTCCTTCAGGATGGTGTACATTTAAAAAGCCAGTAGTAAAATCAAAAAAGAATAAGAAAACACATTGTAATTATGAATATTGGACGGACGCCTCTAATATTTTACCACTTCCAAAAAAGGAAGACGGTATACCATTAAAAGTGATGAGTTTTGATATTGAAGCTTCTTCAAGTCATGGTGATTTTCCAGTAGCAAAAAAGACTTATAGAAAGCTAATGGGAGAAATTATTCAATATTGGACTGTTCATAAAAAAAATATTAGCAGAATGAATCCGTTGGAAAAAAAGGAATTATTTATTGATTTAGTATTAAGTGCCTTTGAATTTAAAAATAAAAAGAATAAGATTTATGATGAAATTAGCAAAGTATATTTAAAGGGTTCCACATCTAAAAAATTTAAAAAGCCAACAAAAGATGAAATTTATGATAAAACGAATCGATTATTGGGAAAAACAATGGGAGAATTGTTAGAAAAACGAGATCCGACAAAGGAAGAAGAATATTATGAATATAGAAAATGGGAGCAAATGGATGACGAAGAAAAATCAAAGTATAAAGATTGGGATATGTATATTCCATATGAGGTTCGTAAAAACAACGCTTTATACACGCTTAATATGAAATATGATGCTGGAAAAAAATTAGATTTATTAGATAGAGCTTTTATGGCTCACAGGATGAAGAAGATGTTTCCAACGTCTTTCCTCCCAAAATTAGAAGGGGATAAATGTACATTTATTGGTTCAACATTTTTAGAGTTAGGTCAAAAGGACCCGTATTTAAATCATATGGTAGCTTTAAGTAGTGAAGTTGTAACTACACCTGAGGTAGAAAATAGTGAAGTGGTTTGTAAAAAAACAGAAAAGGGGTTATTGAAGGCGTGGGTTAAAACAATACAACAACAAGATCCAGATATTATTATTGGGTATAATATATTTAGTTTTGATTGGAAGTTCTTAATTGAAAGGGCTGAGGAACTACATATGTTAGAAGATTTCTTAAAAATGGGTCGCGTAAAGTCTGAACCAGACCAGATTATTGAAAGTACAACAACTGTAGCAAGTGGAACGTATGAGTTAAAGTATGTAAAAATATTGGGTCGTATTCAGATTGATTTATTGAATTATTTCAGGAAAAATGAAAATTTATCGTCTTATAAACTGGATTATGTTGGTCAGCATTTTATTGGAGATGATGTAAAGGATTATACATTTGACGAAGGTCATACAAAATTAAAAAGTAAGAATTTATTTGGATTGAAAAACGGTCATTATATAGTATTTGAAATTAAGGGTCATTCTTCGGATAAATATTTGAAAGGTAAGAAATTTAAAGTTAAGAATTTAAATTTGAAAGAGGGTTTATTTGAAATAGAACATAATTTGGATATAGATAAAAAGAAAAAATTTAGATGGTGTTTGGCTAAGGATGATATTGATCATATGGATATTTTCAGGTTATCAAAAGGTGGACCTGAAGATAAAGCAATAGTAGCAAAATATTGTTATCAGGATTGTAATTTAGTTCATAATTTATTTATAAAAAATGATATATTTACAGCGATGGTGGAACAGGCATCTATTTGTAGTGTTCCTATTGAGTTTGTTGCTATGCGTGGACAAGGTATTAAATTATTAAGTTTCATATCAAAAGAAGCAAGACGTTCAGGAATGTTGATACCTGTATTAGAGAAATCAACAGCAAATGACGGTTATGAAGGTGCTATTGTATTACCTCCAAAATGTAATCTTTATAGGAAAAATCCAGTAGCGGTTAATGATTATTCTTCTCTGTATCCAAGTTGTATGATTAGTGATAATATTTCACACGATAGTAAGGTATGGACAAAGGAATACGATTTGGAGGATAAGTTAATTAAAACAACTGGTGAACAAGATAAAAAAGGAAATTTCATTTATGATAATTTACAAGGTTATAAATATGTAGATATTAAATATGATACATATAAATATGTTAGAAAAACGCCCATTTCTGCGGCGAAAAAAATAAAGTGTGGTTCAAAGATTTGTAGATTTGTTCAATTTAATGGTAATGATAAAGGAATTATGCCGACCGTATTAAGTGAATTATTGGCGTCTAGAAAAGCAACAAGAAAGTTGATAAAATATAAAACAGTTACGTTGAAGGATGGAACAAAATATGATGGTATGTTGAGTAAAGGCGATGAATATTACACATTAGTATCAAATAAAGGTGAAAAACAAGAGATTCTTATTAAAGACGTAGTAGATACTAAAGATACATATGATGATTTTATGAAAAATGTATTTGATAAGAGACAGTTAGCAAAAAAGGTTGTAGCTAATTCATTATATGGTCAAAGTGGTGCTAAGACTAGTGCTTTTTATGATAAAGATATTGCTGCTTCTACAACAGCTATGGGTCGCAAATTGTTATTATACGCAAAAGAGATTGTGGAAAAATGTTTTGATAATAAGGTATTGGATACAAAACTAGGAAAGGTTAGAACCAGATCTGAATATATTTATGGAGACACAGATAGTGTGTTCTTCTCATTTAATTTGGAAGATTTGAAAGGTAATCGTATAGAAGACAAGGATGCTTTAAAAATCACAATAGAACTTGCTATAAGAGCGGGAGAGTTGGCTACAAAATTCTTAAAACCTCCTCACGATTTAGAATATGAAAAAACATTCTTACCATTCTTATTGCTATCTAAAAAGAGATATGTTGGGTTACTATATGAAACTGACCCAGAAAAATGTAAGATGAAATCTATGGGAATTGTATTAAAAAGACGCGATAATGCAGCGTGTGTTAAAGATTGTTATGGTAAGGTTGTAGATTTATTAATGAAAGGCGAAACAGTAGATAATGCTACAGAGTTCGTAAAAAGATATATAAAAGATATGGTAGATGAAAAAATACCACACGAAAAATTAATAATTAGTAAATCATTAAATGGATTTTATAAAAACCCCGAAGCAATAGCACATAAAGTATTAGCAGACCGGATTGGTAAGAGAGATCCAGGTAGTAAGCCATCTGTAGGTTCTAGAGTTCCGTTTATTTATATACAAACAAAAGGTGTTGTAAAACTACAAGGAGATAGAATAGAATCTCCATCATTTATTAAAAAGAATAATTTAAAACCAGATTATGCGTTTTATATTACAAATCAAATTATGAAACCTGTAACACAAATATTTAGTTTATTATTAAATGATATGAAAGATTTCAAGGGGCCTATTAAAAAGAATTTTGAAAAGAAATTAGAAGGTATTAAAATGAAATATAGAGGTGATATCGATAAGATTGAAAGTAAAACTCAAGTTTTAAAAGATAAAATGGTTAAACAATTAATATTTGATGATGCGCTACGAATATGTAATAATACAAAAAATAATCAACCGACTATATCATCTTTCTTCAAATTAAAATAAATTAATTACAAAATAGTTAATTTTTTTTTATATATTTAAAAAGGGTCGTCTTCTTCAAGTTCTGGTATTTCATCGTTACTATCTTCTTCTGGTAATGGTGGTAATTGTTCGGATGTATTATTAATTCCCACATAATTTTGAAGACTAAAACTTGGAAATTGTGTATTAGTGTTTGTAGTATTTGTGCTATTATTAAAACCTGGTATTAAGAATGAATATTCAGCTATGAAGGAATTATTTGACGGGTCATTAGATATTTGATTGGTTATATTATCCATTAGTGCATTTGTAACGCTTTCAACCGCGTTATTAATCATTTCTCTTGTTTGTGTGTTATTATTTATATTTGGGATTAAAGGATTATTATTTGATAAATCAATCAAAGTATTTGTGGAATTAACAGGATTTTCAATATCATTTTCTCTCCGTAAATCTCTTCTACAAACGGGGCATCTATAATCAAAATTAGTTAGATATCGATTTAAGTGAGAACGGGTAAAAATATGCCCACACGGATTAATTCTAGATATTTCATCATTATTGGAAAAATTATCCTGTGTAAATGGACAAATGGTTTGTGTTGTAGTATCAGCAATATCTCTATAAATAAGATTAGTTATGTTAGCGGATATGTCTCCGGAGTTTAATGGTTGAACAACGTTTCCCATATTAAGAGTATTATTTATGAAATTTTGAAATATATCTCTTGGAATAGTTGTTCTAGTAGTAGTCGTTCTAGTTCGAGTTCTAATTCTAGGCGTAAATCGGGTATTTCTATTTCTATATATTGAGTCTGTGTCTGGATTTGTGGATGTTCCTGTGTCTGAAATAGTATTTGTTCTTCTGGTTTCATTACTACGCCTTCCCTGACCTCTAGCAGTTCTATTAAAAATGCTATTTCTGGAACTGGTATATGATGTATTACCAAAGGTGGGTGTATTACCAAAGGTGGGTGTATTACCAAATAAGGATGATGTATCGTATGTATTTGTGTTATTGGATGGTAAAGAAAAATCATATGATGCTGTATTTACGGGGGATTGAAGAGATGATCTATAAGTTCTGGAAAATAAGGAATTAACGGGAGGGGTAATATTAGAAGGTATAGTAGAAGGTTCATTAGAAGGTATTGTAGACGGTAGTATAGATGAACGTGTGTTGTTACTGTGTATTTCTAAATATCTCAACAATAATCTAGACAAAGATGAATTCATTTCTCTTTGAGAATTTAAATAAGTAATAACAGCATTATTTTGTTCTCTTTGAATACTTCTAAAAACATTCATATAATCAAGTAATATACTTTCTAAATTAGGTGTATTGTTCATAATAGTATAAATAAATATATTAAAAAATGTGTTTAAACGATTATGTCAATAATATAATTATATCGTATAATGGAGGAAACAACAAAAGAATTTGGATCTGGGAAAGTAGACGTGTCTCTTTTTAAAGAATTTGAAAATAAAGGTTTAACAGGATTAGCTAATTTAGGAAATACTTGTTTTGCGAATAGTGCTTTACAGTGTTTATCACAGACATATGAATTAAATATATTTTTAAATAAAGGTAGCTATAAAAAACGTTTAAATAATACACATGATTCCTTAATTTTATGTGAATGGGATAATTTACGAAAGATGATGTGGAGTGAGAATTGTACTATATCTCCTGGGGGATTTATTGGTGCTGTTCAAAAGGTTGCTCGGATTAAAGATAGAGTAATTTTTACGGGATGGGCGCAGAATGATATAACAGAATTTTTACAATTTGTAACAGAATGTTTTCATAGTGCTATTTGTAGGGAAGTAGAAATGAATATTACAGGTTCAGCGGTTTCTTCGACTGATAAATTAGCAGAAACGTGTTATAAAATGATGAAAAATATGTATAAAAAGGAATATTCGGAATTTTTGAGCATGTTTTATGGTATTCATGTAAGTCAAATAAAATCTTTAGAAAGTGATTATGAAAATATAACACCCGAGCCTTTTTTTAACATTACGTTGCCTATGACTAAAAAAAATAGTTTAGTTTCAAGTTTTAATGAATATCTAAAAGTGGAAAAAATGGACGGTGATAATAGAATTTTAAACGATAAAACAAATAAAAAGGAAGTAGCTGAAAAACAATTAAAATTTTGGAGTCTTCCGGATGTATTAGTTGTTACGTTGAAGAGATTTGATAATAATAATAGAAAGAACCAATCTTTGGTAGATTTCCCTTTAGAAGACTTAGACCTTTCTAAGTATATTATTGGATACGATAAATCAAGTTATGTATATGATTTATATGGAATATGTAATCATAGTGGAGGTTCTCAAGGGGGTCATTATACGGCATTTATAAAAAACGCAAATAAAAAATGGTATTTATTTAATGATACAGCAGTAAATGAAGTTACAAATTTAGCAAAATTAAAAGGACCACAAGCATACTGTTTTTTCTATAGAAAACAAAAGTAAATAAATTGTATATATATATATAATGGACGGTAATGTTGAAGTATCTCCCAGTGATGGTTTTTCACAAATATACAATTCGATGAACAGTAAAATAACGAATGCTAATCCATTAGTTTTAATAGCATTAACTGTTATTGTTTTATTTTATTTTATATTATTTTCTTATTTAGGATATAATCCTATATCTCAAAGACAAGAACAAAGTCCTGGTATGAAATTAATTGAGTTATTAATGTGGGGCTTATTAATATTTTTAGTATTGATAAATGGTATTCAATATTTTTTTAAATTAGATATTAAGACGGCAATTAATAATGTTTTTAATAGAACACCAGAGGTAGATATTACTGTTTCTCCTGAAAAACGTTTTATAGAAAAAACAGGAAACGCATTATCTAAGGATGTAAAAAAGATAGGAACCGAGATAGAAAATGATTTAGGTTTAGGTAATTTTAGAAACGATGGTTCGACGAGTGGTGGTGGTGGAAGTGGAGAGGTATTTAATGTAAGTAGTAATAATTATACATTTAATGAGGCAAAGGCAATGTGTAAAGCATATGGAGCAAAATTAGCAACATATAATCAAATAGAAGATGCTTATAAAAGTGGTGCTGAATGGTGTAATTATGGTTGGTCAGCGGATCAAATGGCTTTTTATCCAACCCAAAAAAATACCTGGAAAAAACTTCAAAAAATTAAGGGACACGAGCACGATTGTGGGCGTCCTGGTATAAATGGTGGTTTTATTGATAATCCAAATGTTCGTTTTGGAGTAAATTGTTTTGGAACAAAGCCAGATATTTCGGAAGAAGAACAAGAAATAATGAATAATGCTTCTTATTATCCAAAATCTAAAGAAGATAGAAAGGTAAATAGATTGGTAAAGAAATACAAAAAGAATTTAGATAATATATTGATTAATCCTTTTAATCATAACAATTGGAGTCAAATATAAATTTATATTAAAAATTATTATAAATTTATTTTAAGTAAGTATAAATAATCCACGCAAAAACAAAAAATCCAATAATAAATTTCAAGGTTTTTCTTTCATTTTCATTATCATCGGGTATTAATGATAATCTTCTTTCTATTTCATTTGTAGTTAAATGTCTTCTGTAAGGGGTTTTGCGTCTTTTATTTTTTCTATTTTTTAATTTTCTCCAATTGGGTCTACCATATGTGGATTTATGACATATAATACATTCAGGTTTTATGTTATACCATTCATTAAAACATTTAAAATGACATTCATAAACGCAATCACATCTCAAATTTAAAAAACAAGGTATTTTCACATTATCATGACATATCAGACAAATATATTTTTTTTGTAATTTGGACATAATAAGTATATAAATATCGAATAATATGTTTATTATGTTTAATTTTAAAACTTAATTATAAGGGTTTGTGCGTATGAAATTAAAACTGTCTTTGTATGTAAGTCCTTGTATTAATAGTCCTATTGAGAATCCAATTAAAATTTTTGGAATGTCAAAAAATATACCACTTATACAGAATAATAAACACAATACCCAGTGGTGAATATGTATAGCTTTTGTATTATTGTATGGTATAATTAACATTCCCTCGTATATTAAAGGATAAATTGTCGGGTCTATTGTAGGTATTGAACCTGTATTTTTTGGAAGAATAATTATGCTATAAAAATACGAAACTACTAATCCAATGATAAATAAAAACATATTATGAATATATAAATATAATTATAATTATTTTAAATATAAATTATTATAATTTACCTTAATTTTCGTGATTTTCTCTTCTTTTTTTTACGATTTTTCCTTGTTTTCCCTTTTTTACTTGGTCGTTGTTCAGCCATATTTAATAATTTATTATAAATATCGTTTTTTATTACACCACCATCAAGTGTTCTACTATGAATATTTTTTGTCGATTGTTGATTTAGTTGTCGATTAATCATATATAACCCAACAGGAATTCCAACATTTCCAAATTTATTATGACTTCCTATACCACCACCTATCATAGCCGGCATATTTTCATCTCTAAATAAGTTATTGAATTTCATTCCTATTGATTCAATTCCACCGCCTTTATTTTTATACATAACAAAATCATCTGCTTTCATTTTTTCCATTATATATAATATTTACACTTAATTTTTTTTTATTTTACTTAAATAAGGGTGCTGCTAATCCAGGGCACATATGAAATATGCTATAATCAAATTTATCTGCCGTATGGTCATATACAATATCTGCTATCAAATCGCCGTATTCATTTTTCCAATCTTTTGAAAAAATAACTTTATTACCAAAAATTTTATTATAATCGGTATAAATCCTTGATAATTTATATTTTGTATTGGACTCAAATTTCCAATAAGCTTCATTTACTAAAATTTCTTTTGTTTCTTTACATTCTAAAAATTCTTCCAATGGAACATCTCTTACTATTTCTTCCAAAGTTCTATTATCTTTTTCATTTACTATCGTGTCATCGACATATTTTGATTTTCTTATACTAGGCATAATTAACACTCGCGATATATATAGGACGCCATGTAATCTCTAAATGCTTTTTCATCTTTAATTACATATCCATCGGTTTTTAATACTTTCATCATGTCCTTCAACATTTTATTTAAAATATTACTAACTTTAAACCCATTTCGTGTTGTACTATTTAACCAATATTGAAAATCATCCTTTTTATGTTGTTCTCTTGTTTTTGCTAAACTTTTAAATAAATTTTCGTGTATTTTATCAAGTTTATAGTTGCTATCGGTAAGGTCTTTTAAAACTAATTTATGTTTATCAGTCATTAATAATAATATACTAATGATGACTTTAAATGATTTATGAATATGATCTTTTAATATCATATTTGAAACTTGTTTGTCGTTTGTTTTTTATATGTTTAATTATATTTTTAACAGCATCTTCACTTTCTATACAATCGTTCAACGCATCTTCTACTAAACTATATGTTAAAGGTGATGTTTGTTTTACATTTGAAAATTTTAACTTGCCATCACTAATTTGAATGACGGCATTTTCTAAATTATTGTTTTCAGCATAGCTAAAAATATTACTAGTTAAATCTGTTCTTTGTGTTCGTAATTCTTTTACCTGGGTTTGTAAATTTTTAATTCTGTTATCAACTGTTACCCAAGTTTGTATATTTTTCTGAAATCCTTCACTCATTTACTTTAACATATAAATATAATTTTAAATCATTTATATGTTATAATTTAACGACGACGACGGGAACGACGTTTTTTCATTGACTTTCTGCGCTTTCTGCGACCACCTTTTTTAGCAACACGTTTCTGTTGTTTCTTTTGAGCTTTGTAAAGAAGAAATGGAAGAAGAGCAGTTTTGAGAGCACCCATAACTGAACCACCTTTACGGCTTCTGCGTGATTTACGACTTTTGCGCGAGCGTTTTCTTTTCATTGTTTTATGACCAGGCATTATAATATAAGTTTAGAAATTATCCTTTGCGAGGAATTAAAATTTTATTCCGCAATAATAAAATAAATATTCCTAAAATTAATAAAAAACTTATAAATACGAATATAATTGAAAGGAAAATATATGGATATATTTCCTTAATTAACATATCTATTAATGGACGCATTAATTCTTTAAATTCTTCTTTTACGTCATCACGATGTAATACTTTTAAACATTCATTAACAATAGTTTCTTTTAGTTTCATAATATTTATTGTAAATATTTTTATATTTGAATGCGTACTAGTTTAAAGTTTAATTTCTAAATTTAACCCAAATGGACAATATATTACAACCAGGAAATATGGTAGAATTTGATTTTAGCAATATTTCATTAAAAAACCCCAAACCAATTCAAGGGGGTTCTTTTTTATCTTCTATAAAAAATAATAACAAACCATTAATCATACAAACTCCTAAAATTAAAACCAAAAAGGGTATAACACAAACTAATAAACATATATATTCTGATTTAGTTTTTGAGAATGAACATAACGAGTTTACGGAATGGATAGAAGGCTTACAAGATATTGCGAGAAACCTAATATTAAGCAAAAGTGAAACTTGGTTTAATGACCCTGTTACTTTAGATGAAATAGAATATAATTGGAATAATTCCTTAAGAACTTACAAACATTCAAAACAATTGCTAAGAACTTTTATTCATAAAAGTAAAGGAATATCTAGTAATGTATTAAAAATTTATGATAGTGACTATAAATCGAAACACATTAATGATATAACAAGTGATACTCCTATTATATGTATTTTAGAAGTAATTGGATTAAAGTTTTCAAGTACTAATTTCCAATTGGATTTTTGTTTGAGACAAGCAATGATACTGGAAGATAAACCTATTTTTAATGAACCACTTATTAAATTTCATTCAAAAAAGGTTCATGAAAAAAAAAATGGAGAGAAAAATGTTTCATTTGAAAAAATTCCTGAAGAAATTACTTTAGAAACCCCTGATAAAATTATAGATAATTTAGAAAATACTAAACAAGAAATACAAGAATTTGATAATTCACCCAAAATACTTGATTCTTCAACAATAATAGAAAATTTAGAAGATGATAAAAAAGTTGAAACCCCGGTTGAAGTTATAGACACAAGTCAAATTGAAATAAATAATAACATCGAAGACGAAAACATTCAATTAGAAATAAAAGATTCACAACAATTAAATGATGAATTTAATGATAAATTAGAAAGAAAAGAAGAAAAAAAATTAGATAATTTAGAAAAAAATGATGTATTTGAGAAAAATGAATCAGAAAATGATAAATTACAAGAAGTAAATCTAACATTAGACGAAAAAGATGCTATTACTTTAAAAAACCCAAATGAAATATATTTAGATATCTATCATAGAGCCAGAGAAAAGGCAAAAAAAGCCAAACAACAAGCAATAAAAGCGTATTTAGAAGCTAAGAGAATTAAAGAATTATATATGCTTGAAATTGTAGATAGTTCAGAAGAAGATATTAATAGTGATTCAGAAGAAGAATCTGAAGATGATGAATTATTTAGCGAAAACTAATACACGAATTGAAAAATTTTATGTTTAGATTAATATATAATGAACATGTTTAAAAAACTTGCAAAAAAGATTACAGACAAATCTATGTTAATGGTTTTAGCAGGAGCTGTAGCCATAGCAGCACTATATTATTATTCACAGGGGTTTAGCAAATCTTTAGTTGGAATGTCTAATTCCAATAAAGCAGCCGAAGCCGTAGATAATTCTCCTTCTAGTTGTGCAGCGGGTGGAAATAATTTTGTTCCTGCTTCTGCTATGGGTCAAAATGAAGGTCACGCAGGTGCTAATGGTGCCGTAACAGATACTTATGGATTACCACCAAGTTGTGCTAAACAGCAAGTAGTTGATCCCGCAGACCTTCTCCCAAAAGGCGGAAACAACGAATTTAGTAAATTAAATCCAATGGGCGCCGGTGATCTTAAAAACGTCAGTCTTCTTAAAGCCGGTCATCACATCGGTATTAACACCGTTGGACAAAGTTTAAGAAATGCTAACTTACAACTTCGAAGCGAACCTGCTAATCCTCAGCTTCAAGTTGGTCCTTGGAACCAAAGCACAATGTCTGCCGATAACATGAGACGTCCATTAGAAATTGGATGTGGTTCAGCTTAAATTATATTATTACTATTAAGTTTTATAATAATAATATATACAAATGAATGATTGGTTTGCTTATTTCCTAATATTATTCGTAGTAGGATTTATCATAAAAATTTACTTTGAGTCTGATATGTTTCACTTAAAATGTATTGTTAGTGATGAAGACGGTAATACATATTGTGTTAGAGAATCACCAAAATTAGAATTGGTCGCAGGTTTATTAGCACGAACCACAGAAAAACTAAAGCAATTAGTAGCCTATTTAAAAGAAGAATATCCTAATAGAGAAAACGTCAAAAGACTCGTAGAAAAATTTAATCCTAAAAAGATTAGCGAAACTTTACCCACAAGTAAGTATACCGCGTATTCCGAAAATAAAGGAGAAAAATTAGCATTTTGTACCACAACAACTAAAGAAGGTTCAAAATTAATTGATGAAAATACACTTGCTTTTGTAGCGGTTCATGAATTAGGACACGTAATGACTGAAAGCGTTGGTCACACTAAAGAGTTTTGGCAAAACTTTAAATTTTTACTCAAAAATGCGGTAAAAATTGGGATTTATCAACCCATTGATTACAAAAAAAAACCCAAAAATTATTGTGGTATGAAAATTACAGATAACCCCTTTTATGACCTTTAATATAGTGCCTTTTTTTCAGCTATTAAACACATCTTTTTCAATTTATTATTTGATATAGTACTTCCATCTCTTTTATAAACCTTAAATCTTATTTCTTCGTTACAATCATATATGATTTGACTTTCGTATATGTTTGAAAAATTATTTGGAATTTCAGGAAAAAAAGTATCACATTCATATTCATTTTGTATTTCAGTATAAAATATAGAATCAATTAAATTACCTTCCAACGTCTCGATATATAAACTCTCACCGCCTATTATCCAAATATTATCAAAATTATGAGGGCCATATACGACTTTAACGCTATTTAAACTTGGCGCAAAATTTACTCCACCGTCCTTTTTTTTAAATAACATATTTTCAACCTTTGATGTTAATACTATATTTTCTCTTTTAGGCAAAGGTCTGTTTTTTAAAGGAATGCTTAACCATGTATTTCTTCCCATTATAACCGCATTATTTTTCTCTCCAATTGTTAATTCTTTAAAGTATTTCATTTCCTTATTAATAATCCAAGGTAACCTATTTTTAAAGCCTATTCCTCTATTTTTACAAGCGGCAACAACAATATTCATTATTATATAATAAAAATATAGGATATATTTATATAGATGTCACAAATATATAAAATAAACTTGTTAGACAAAAATAATATACAAAAAATATTTGTTTTTAAAGGTAAGTATGAAGTAGTTCAAGGGAAAAATAAAGTTACAGCTAATCCTGGAAATATTAGTATTTTCTCCAAAAACGAACTTAACAATATTGATAAAAATAATATTCAAATTCAATATATTGACCAACTTATTTATGATGATGATTCTATTTTAAGAATAAAAGAAAAAATTCTAATAGAAAGTCGTGGAATAAATCTTTCTATTAACCAAATGTATCTTTTTATAAATAGTAAAAAAAAATTTAATATACATGATACTTATTATAAACTAACACAAAAGGAAACATATGAATTAAATATTAATACATTAAATGGATTTTTACATAATATTGTTTCAAATAGTTATAAATTAACAAAAAAAAATATTGAAATCCCAGAAGATACACAATTTTTTACATTTGAACATCTAAACAAATTAACATTCGATTGGAACGATAATCATTATTACCAAACATCATTAGGGCAACACGCCAATTATAAAACAAAATATCCATATATAACAAATCCATTTAATTGTATAACAAGCGATAGTTTTATTTTAAATAATGATATCGTAAATACACAAAACTCTTCTGTATTATTTAAATTTTTCCCTATCGAAAATAATAATATTTATTTATGCACTACTGAAAATGTTATTGAATATGTCGAAGAAAAGGGACTTAATTTGACTTTTTTTCTTAAATTATATTTTCCCCTTTTGTATTCTGTTGATAATATTAAAGATAAAAATGATTTTGAAAAAAAATCCATGACCCTAATTGATGAAAACAAAAAACACGTAAAAAAATATTATAATACTTACAATAATTTCATAAATTTGTTCTATGAATTAGTATTTTTTGACGGGACAAGTAATTTTGATTTTTCTGAAAAAGGTATTAACTATTTTGAATTTATTATTCATCCCAACAGTATTATAAAATTACCACTTGAGATTTTGTTCAAAACTATACATTCAAGTGAAAAAATACCACTTATTAAATATAACCCTGGTGATGGATATGAAAATATTTATAGAGTTTTTACAGACGATTATTTATCACTATCGGGTATTAAAGTTCCATATATGTATGTAAAAAACAATTTCAAAAAATACAAAATATTAGAACTTATGAAAACATTATCAAAAAATACAAGTATAGGATTTTATATTATAGAAAAATATTTACAAAATGATTTTGAAATATACTGTGATTTTCTAGAAAACGGGAATATTCAAATTAAAATAAATTGTCCCTTATTATTATCAAAAGACCAGGCAGAAAAATTAATAAAAAAAGCCATTAACGAAAACATTTTAGAACATGTTACTTCTTATTTAAAACAAACTGGGTATGATTATGTATTATTTGATAGTTTTTTTGACGATAATATTGAAATTATAGATATTAATTATACATTCAAAGTAGAAAATAAAAAGATTTTGAAATTAAGTAATTATATTGGATGTGTTAGTTCCATTTTTAACATATTGTCTAAGGATGCATTAAAAACTAGTGATGAAATTAATCTTATGTTTAAACGTGTATCAGGATTTAAAGTAATGGATAGTATTAAAGCCTTTATAACTATACAAAGACAGAAGGGGTTAATTGGTTCAAATTTAATTCAGTCCATGATTGATAATTTTCCTGAAAAAGTATCAAGTAAGGAAAAAGCAAATGAAATATTGGCGGAATGGAACGATGAAATAACAACAACATTAGAAACGTTTGGAAACAAACTAATTAAAATAGAGAATAATCCTGGATTTAATACAATAATAACAAATGAACTTACTTCAGGTAATAATAATACACTATTTATTATTAAAAATATTAATGATATTGATTATATTAAATATTTGAATGTATATGTAATAGCATTGTTTAAAATTTTAATGAAAAAAATTAAAACTAAAGAAAATAAAGACAAAGTAAAGCGTATATGTAAAGTTATAAAAAATATAGAAGAATTAGAAAATAATATAGATGTAAAAAAGAATTTACGTTCCGGGTTAATTACATTTGATGCTAGTTCCGATTCAGACATTGATGATGATGATATAATTGATGATGATGATAGTGAATTAGACGATGATGATCTAATCGACGATGATGATGATGAATTGTCTGGTGATGATGAATTGAGTGGTGAAGATGAAGAAGATGAAGAAGATGAAGAAGATGAAGAAGATGAAGAAGATGAAGAAGATGAAGAAGATGAAGAAGATGAAGAAGATGAAGAAGATAAAGAAGACGAAGAAGAGGAAGTTGAAGAAAAAAGTCAAACTAAACAACAATTAAATAGTCCTGTAAAAATACCAACTCCTGAAAGCGACTTAGAAAGTTTGGGAGATAGTCCAGAAATACCTGATAACACTCCTGTAAAAATACCAACTCCTGAAAGCGACTTAGAAAGTTTGGGAGATAGTCCAGAAATACCTGATAACGGTCCTGTAAAAATACCTACCCCTGAAGGTGACTTAGAAAGTTTGGGGGATAGTGATGACGACATGTTAGATGATACGAGTAGCGATGAAGATACAGACGATTCTATGCGTGGTGGTTCAGATAGTGATAGTGATAGTGATAGTGACGGCGATGAAGAATTAAAACAAGATTTAACGCACATTAAATTAAAAGGTCAAAAAGGTTATATGACCCAACGATTGTCTAATAGAGACCCAGAATTGTTCTTAAAAAAAGATAAAAAAGGATATAAATCTTTTAGTAAAAGTTGCCAATCGCAATATAATAGACAACCTATAATATTAAATCAAGATGAATTAGATTATATTAATAGAAATGATGAAAATGAAAATATAAAATCTTATGATGAAGTAATTAGCTATGAAAATAAAAAGAATTCTAAAAAAAATAGTTATATTTGTCCTAGATTTTGGTGTTTAAGAGATGAAAATGGTAAAGAAAGAAGTTTATCTTTAAAACAGGTAAATCAGGGAGAGTGTGGTGGTTGGGATTCGGTTATACCTGATGGTGCGAAAAGAGTTCCCCCGGGAAAAAGAATATTGGAATTTAGTTCCGAAAGATATCATAGACAGGGTTCAAAATTAGATGCCGATGATCCAGCAAGAAAATTAGTTTATAAACCCTTTTATCCAGGATTTTTACCAAAGGATAAACACCCGGACGGTTTATGTATACCGTGTTGTTTTCAAAATCCATTTACAGGAAAAGCAAAAAATACAGATGATAAAACATTAGAATATAATTATTTTTCCAATAATAAAGGACCAAATAAAACAAATCCATCATATGATACAGATGAAGATGGAAATATACTTTTAGATAGTATTAGAGGGGATAAAATTCCTAGACAAGCCGGAACATCAAATGCTAACTATAACGATTGCAATGAAACATCAAAATCGACAAATACAAATGTAAAAACAAGTATAGACAGCACCCCTGTTTTACACTTTCCATTAAAATCTGGACAATTGGGTTATATGAACGAATCTTTACAAAAATTTCTTGGATTTGATAATGCTTCAATTTGCTATACATCATATACATCTAATAACCTAAACAAAAAATTAAAGTTGAATAGTTATTGTTTATTACGATTAGGAATAGAAAAAAATAAAAAACAATCTTTTTTATGCTTGTTAACTGCTGTATTTCCATATTATAGAAAAAGAGTTGACGAAATGGGGAAAATGTTATCAAGTGTTATACATGATTTAAAAACATTCAAAAAAGAATTCTTAAAGAACTTGTCGGTTGATAAATTTATTCAGGCCCAAAATGGTATTTTGTTACAAGTTTTTAAAGATGAGAATAAAAATATTGCCGAATCGACTGTAAAAAATTATGAATCAAATAGTAAAGTTATAAAAAGTCTAGTAAATATGAAAGTAAAGAAATCTATTATTCAATCATATGAAAATTTTATATCATTTTTTAATGATCCCGATGAAAATATAGATTATACATATATTTGGGATTTTGTAACAAAACCAAAAAGCGAAGGTGGTTTGTTTTTTGATGAAGGAATAAATCTATTGATATTTTCAAATCCCAATGACGATATAACAAATAAAATAGAGTTAATATGCCCAACAAATCATTATAGTAAAGATTTTTATGATGAGACAAGAAAAACATTATTAGTTTATCATAAAGATGGTTTCTTTGAACCAATAACACAAGTTTATACAAAAAGTACAACAAAGTTTGCTATTTATAGATTTTTAGGTGGGACATTTTGGAAAGATCATAAAATATGGAAGGAGCATACAGATTTGGCCGATACACTACGTAAAATCCAAAAGATGTTACAAGATAGTTGTTATTATAAGAGCGGTATAATTGATAAAACAAAGTACGATTATAAATTAAATAAACCTTCTACAAGTATTATACCTCAACTAATTAAAATAGGCATAAATATAGATAATATTACACAAATATTAAATAGCAACAGTCAAGTAATTGGGTTATTAGTTAATTATAAAAATAAAAAAATTTATATCCCAACTTTATATTCAGGTATTGTATTAGATAAACAATATTTATATATTAACGATTACACAGAATATTTATCGTATGATGATACAAAAGGTATTTTAACAGAAATTAATACAAATTCTTTAAATGAAATACCGTGTAAGCCTATGAAAAAAATTGTGGATGATAATATGATAGTTGGTATATTAACAGAGACAAATCAATTTGTTCCAATTATACCTGAAGTATATCAAGGAGAACAAGAAGAGTTAGAAGATTTACCTGTTATAATTAATAATGGAACAAATAATATTTTAAATACTGATAGCAAATTAATGTTATCTAATGAGATAGATAAAGAAAGAATATTATTTATAAAAAAAATAGATATGGAAAATAATTTTTATAATTTATTTCGAAATACATTTAAAATAATAATTAATTATGACGAACAAAAAGAAAGGAAGAATAATCTAGTAAATGCAGTAACAGATATTACAAATACATATAAAGAGAAATTCAATTACTTAAAAAAACAAATACAAAAAATATTGAGAACTTCAATAAAATTTACGGAAATGCCTGAATTATTAACACTAGAAGATTATATTGATTTGCAAAATTGTTTGGGGTTAAATAAGGGAGATTGTAAAAAAACTCAGTATTGTTTTGTTAGAAAAAATACACACGGGGTATGTGGTTTAATATTACCAAAGACAAATTTATATAATGGATTAGATAATAGTAAATTTTATATTGCGAAATTAGCAGATCAAATAATAAGATATCATAAAATAAGAAAATATTTATTTACACCTAGAGCGTTTTTATCCTTTCAGAGAGTAAATTATAAAATTAATAAAGACGAAATTGTTGTTTTGGAAGAAATATTATTGGAACAATATTTAAAGGATATAAAATTATCAGAGAAAAATAACTACATAAAAACAAACAAAATATATGATTTGGTTAAAAGTGAAAAAATTACAAGTTCAAAATATATAGATAGCTGTATAGTTACAAATAATAGTATTAAAACTATTAAAATGGGTAAAATGGTAAAAAATTTAGTAAATATTCCCGATGAAGATAAAGAAAACAAAGGTGAATTGGCCATAATAGAATATTTAAATACAAGTTCTTGTGCTTTTAGATTTATAGAATATGTAATAAATAATGAAATAGAAGAAAAGGTCAGCGTTTCACAATTAAAAGATATATTGATAGATTTTTATATAAAAGCAAATTTTCCAAATGATTTAATTCCATATGATAGGGAAAGTCATGATAATAACTGGTCATTTTTCAGTATTGTTCAATGGTATTCATTTCAAACAATTCACACAGAAAATGTCCATAAACAACCAATGAATAAAAAAAATTTATTAATATCAGACATTATAATGCGAGATAATTATATGCCTACAGAACTTGATTTACTTATATTATTAGAACATTATCAAATATCGTGTATTGTAAAGACCACAAAAAAAAAATTTGCGATAGCACCAAATCTTGGTCAAACTATAAAAATGGAAGGAAATAGTGAAGATAAATATAAATATATTATATTGGTATCTGTAGATAAAAAAAAGAAAAAAACTCCCAAGAAAAATTTAACATCTACAATAAGTTTTGGATTACTAACATATAATAACAATGAACGTATCCCCAATACAATGATTAAAAAAACGGGCAACTCTATTTTATTAAATACATTTATAGATGCCTTTATTGATGGTAGATTGGATGTCCAAAAAAATACAAAAGAATCAAAAAAGAAAAGCACTTTGAAAAAATTAGGTAAGAAAAAATTATCAAGTAAATAATTTAATTAAATATATAAATTAAATTATCTTAAAAATCTAAGTCCTTGTATATGGCTTGATTGTTGATTTCTATCTCTAATATTTAGCCGTAGATTATTATTTAATGATGCTATATTTTGTCTAGTATTTATTGTGGTTCTGTTTACAGGTGTTCTAGATAGCTGGTTACGACTAACGAACGGATTTATGTTCGTGTTAATTGTTATATTCGGTGGCGGTGGCGGTGGTGGTGGATTTACCGGTCGTCTAATGGGGAGAATAACAGTTGGAGGTGGAGGAGGTGGTATTACAATATTATTTTGTGACGGTGGTGGTATTACAATATTATTTTGTATTGGCGGAGGAGGAGGAGGCGGGATTACAATATTGTTTTGCGTTGGCGGCGGGGGAATCGATGTTTCTTGGACTGCCTGTTCGATTGATTCAACAATATCCAAATCAATTGACTCATCACTTTCACTATCTGAAATCGACATATTGAATGCATTTCTAACAATTCTTGTTCTCCTGTTTCTTATTTGATTTATAAGATTAGGCGGAGGAGGAGGAGGAGTTGTTCTAGAAGACCTTTCAGTCATTGGAACGTACCGCATAACATCAAATCCCCGTTCAAATCCAAAATTAGGGGTTAATTTTACAAACACTATTAATTGTTTTTTTAAAATATTTAGTTTTTGTTCTTTAACAATAGGATTACAAGAGAATTTGCTTAATAAATAATTCATTAACATGGGTTTAAATATATTTACAGCCTTGGTTCTAGTAGAAATAGAACAATAATTAGTAAATGTTGTATAATTAACGAGTTTTCTATTATCATGTAGTAAATTCAAAACTTGTTCAAATAATTCATAATAATTATTATTTCGAATAAAGTTTATAATTGCTACTTCTTTCAGTGTTGTATAATAATGTGACTGGTATTTTCCTATATTCATATTACACTTAAAAAATATAGTAATGCACAACGGTAAATTAACATACATATTCAAACAATTAAAATAAATATTATATAAGTTATGTGTTTTAATATGTAAATTAGTATATGGATTTTTTACTTTTAATGGTTTTGGAAAAAGCCCTTGAGAATTTAACAATGCTAGTTTCCAACAACTTATTAAATCTCTTAATTTAAAATTATATAATGTATTATTTTCTAGTAACATAATTTTTTCATTACTTGGTAATATGTCCAATGAATTTAAATGTAAATCTGTATTGATATCATATTTCACCGATTTTTTAAATTTAAATATACGGGCAATTGTATTTAATTTATTCATTAAATTTTTAACAGAAATATATAAATCTTTCAATAGTTCTTTATCACTATCGATTATAAATTCTTCTTCTATTATACTTTCTTTAAATATTTGAAAAACGTTTTCTTTTTTCAAATTAATCAATAAAAAAATATTTATTAAGGAATGTGATATTTTTTTTACCTTCGACATTCTAAGTAGTAATTCTTTAAATAGTAACATTCTTATTATATTATGATTATATAATAAGATTTTATGATTTAAAATCCAGGGTCATATTCGGTAGAAATATCACCGCTATATTTGCCTTGAATAAATTCAGTTGTTGTATTCATAACAATATTTTGTTTGCTACAAGGGTCATCTTTATTAACTTGTAAGAAGTCATTAATATTAATTTTTTGTTCTAATTCAGCGTGTTCTAATTTATTAACTTCATCCATATTTAACATAATCTGGAAACTACCTGTTCCAAAATATCCTTCTTGTCCACACATAATGTTTGACGATACACCAGTCATCAAATCTAATTCTGCGTGTCTAGCTGCTCTTAAGAACATTTCAGGGGTTTCTTCAAAACTTGCCTTAG
>VMHT01014739.1_pt1 | contig 23005 bp, 22 predicted proteins | sample 4693611 | NCBI WGS metagenome assembly VMHT01 (sample SAMN12280063, study PRJNA550983) | marine metagenome | isolation source: seawater sampled from same location over 5 years 0.02-0.2 micron viral filtrate | place: USA: collected off the coast of southern California halfway between the port... ...
CCATAGCTATAGTCCATGTGCTCTGTAACCGATCCATCTACTGGTTTGGTAAAAGATAACCATCCTGTTCTAGAATTAAATCTATCTTTTGTATCAAAAAGAGGAGCTCCGCTAAGCTTGTCAACAAAAAATCCTTCTGGAGTATTTTTAAATAATTCATATTCCTTGCAAAAAACTGGATCCGTTCCTTGATTAAAAGCAACACTATAGGCCTCACTTTCTCCTAATTTAAAAATACCAAGGGCCTTATAGAAGTTTTCTCTTTGAACAAATCCTTGAAGAGAAAATTTCTCAACTCCATCTTCAATAAAAAAGATAGTTGGTGTTGCCCAAGTAGGAGATGATAATTGAAGATCATGCAAATCTGAGGAATATCTATAATGTAACGGAATTGAACCCTCATAATCAGATAAAACTTCATTTTTGAGCTTAGTGCAATAAGGGCAAAATTCTGAATCCAAAACTAAAATGTACTTGCCGGCAAGTAAATAACTGTTATCAATCTTAGGTTTTTTAACTTCTTTAAACACAATGCCGGTTGAGTGATCTGGACAGTAGCCATTAGGATTCTTAACTAAGTAATCTTGATGATATTCTTCTGCCGAATAAAATTTTTTCAATTTTTTTATATTTGTAACGATATCTCCATAGCCTTCTTTTCTTAGCAGTATTTGATATTCATCTTTAAGCTCGATGGATAACATTTCTTCGGATTGATCATTAAATAATATTAGAGATCGATATTGAGTTCCTATGTCGTTACCTTGTCTATTTTTTTGCGTTGGGTCATGCAGTTCAAAGAAGAACTTAATTAAATCAGTTAAGGGAATTGAATTTCTATCGTATGTAACCTGGACAACTTCAGCAAAATTATCAGGATTATATTTATTTTTAAACTTTATTATTTCAGAATATCTAGGCTCAAGACCAATACCATCAGCGTAACCAGATTCAACGTTGATCACTCCTGGTAATTCTGCAAATTTTTTCTCAACGCTCCAAAAACAGCCAGCTCCAAAAACAATTTTGTCTTCATGGGTGGTTATATTTTTTGAAGAAAAAGCAGCTGGTGCAAAAATAGCTATCAAAAATAGGAAGGACTTAAAGAGATTTGGCAAGCAAACCATTTGAGAAAAAGAAATTTATCCTTGCTCTTCTGTGATTGTAATTACAGTAGGAGAACAGTTATCGATCTGCAAGGTTTCTATTTGTTCGAGTAATAATTGAAGTCTTCTAAACTCGTAAACAGCTGGATTCACAGATTCAGAACCAACTCCAAAATAATTTTTTCCGGTTAGAGGATTGTTTGTCCTAAATCCAAAAAAAACAGATGATACATTTCTATCGGCTTCGTTAACTAATTTGTCAGCGAGGTCTTCTACAATATTAGAGACTCTTACAGATTCCTCTGATAATTCAATACAATTCAACAGTGTTGGATCGAAATCAAAGTGTAGATCTAATGGTTGAGGTGTTTGGTACCAGAAAATGGGCTTTGCGCAACCGACAGCAAAAGTTAATAACAAAAGTAAAGAAATGCGGAATGGTTTTTTCATAAATCCTCAAGTGACATTATATCTAATTTAATAAACTTGAGAACAAAGAATATTACTTTTTATCCTCAACATCATTATTTGCTAAAGCAGAAGCATGCACGTCATTTTCATCCATAATTCCATCTGAGCCGCCTGATTCCACATATATCGACCTAGAAGGAAAAGCAAATTCGCTGCCACTTGATCTGACAATATCAATTATTGAATAAACAAGATCTTGCTTGATATTTGAGAACTCAGTGAAATTGCAAGGATTAGTAAAACATAATATTTGGACGTCGATAGAGCTTGAATTAAAGGCTACAGTTTTTGCAAAAGACTCTTGCTTTACGTTTTCCACCAGCCCTTCATAATCTTTTACAAATTCCTCAATTTTGAGGCAAATTTCTTTAAGTTGCTCAAGAGTTGTTGAATAAACAAGGTTTATTTTCCAATCTATTCTTCTGTGATACATCTCTCCGTGATTGATAACTTTCACATCAGATAAATCTTTATTGGGGATAATCATAGGAGAAGTATTAAAAAGTCTAATGACTGTTGATCTAAATCCAATTTTATCAACCATCCCGTGAAGATGGCCTTCTACTTCAATTCTATCGCCAGGTTGAAATCTATTTTCAGCAATTATTAAAATTCCTGAAATTAAATTCTTAAAAAGATCCTGAGCTCCAAGTGCAACTGCAACCGAGAATAATCCCAAACCAGCAATGATTGGACCAATTTGAATTCCAAATATATCCAAAATTATTGCAAAGCCTATGACCCATATTAAAACTCTAATGGCTTTCTCAAGCCACATTGTCATTGCAGCAGTTAAGAATCTTGTTCCAGTTAGCATGGAAAAAAGCGGAGAAACACTGCTGCTAAAAACACTGAATATCGTAAATGCCAATGAAGCTTTAACAAGATTTTCAATGAATAAACCTAAAGATCCTGATAAAGGCAAATAAATACTTATTAGGTAAAGTGCAAGCGTTATCGGGACGTAACCTACCGGCTTTCTAAGAGACTCAAACACAACATCATCTACTTCTGTCTCAGTATTGTCAGCTATTGATTCCAGCCACTTAAAAAACTTACTGATAATAAATGCCCTCAATAAAAGAGCTATTACCAAAATTCCAATAGAAATAAATAGTTCTGTAAGACCAATACCTAAAAGGCCCTCTTCCCAGACCTCTCTAAAAATACTAAAAAAACCGTCCATTAATTCCGCAAGACTAATGCGCCGTCATTGATTTTTTTGAATTTTATATCAAACAGATCTTGAAAATAGTTCTGATTGTTTCTCCAAGGAGATTTTTCACCCTGCTTGGGAAATAAGTGCATTGATCTCATCAAATAACCTGAAGAGAAGCCATTTAACCAATCATCTTCAGAAACTTGAACATCTGGATCTGGTAATGAATAAGTAATGTTATTTTCTTCCATGTAGTTAATTAACTTGCACATAAATTCACATGTTAAATCCGATCTCAGTGTCCACGATGCGTTAATGTAACCAAATGAATTAATCAAGTTAGGAACACCCGTGTACATCATTCCTTTGTACGCAACTGTATTTGGCATATCAATTTCTCTATTATCAACTTTAACATCAGCTCCGCCCAAAAATTGCATTTGCAAACCAGTAGCAGTAACAATAATATCTGCTTGGATTTCTTCTCCTGATTCCATTTTAATGCCAGTCTCTGTAAAAGACTCTATATGGCCAGTAATAACGGATGCCTTTTTTTCATTTATGGTATTGAATAAATCACCCTCCGGCAGAGCACAAATTCTCTGATCCCATGGATTGTAGGTTGGAGTGAAGTGTTTATCTACGTATTCCTCAGGTAAATGTTTTCTGACTTCATCTAATAGAAGATTCTTAACTCTTTCTGGATTTCTCTTACTGTGTTTAAACAGTGTTTGCTGGAGCCAAACATTTCTAGTTCTCACAATTTTATAGGCCATCGAGTGAGGCAGAATCTTTTTTAGAAAAGCACCGAATGCATTAACTTCAGGCACAGGAAAATAATAAGTTGGTGACCTTTGGATCATGTAAACATGATTAGCTTTCTCAGCTACTGCTGGAACAACAGTTGCAGCTGTCGCACCACTTCCAATAACAGCAACAGTTTTATTTTCATAGTCTAAATCTTCAGGCCAATGTTGGGGATGGATTTTTACTCCTTTATAAGATTCTGATCCTTTAAAATCAGGAAGATAACCTTTGTCATAGTTGTAATATCCAGTGCCCATAAAAACAAATTTTGCCTTGATCTGCTTTTCTCCTTCAGGAGTAACCAAATCAAGTGTCCAACAAGCTTCATTGGAATTCCAATGTAGAGACGTGAGTTTAGTATTGAAGCTAATTTTATCTCTGAGATTATATTCATCAATGGTCTCGTCCAAATATCTTAGAATTGAAGAACCATCAGCAAGAGTTTTGTCTTCCTTCCATGGTTTGAAGGAATAACCCATAGTATACATATCAGAATCAGATCTGATTCCTGGGTATTTGAACAAGTCCCAAGTTCCACCGATATTTTTCCTTGATTCGATAATTTGAAAACTCTTATTTGGACATTTCATTGTCAAATAAGAAGCTGCACCTATCCCAGAAATACCTGCGCCTATAACTGCTACATCAATCATAATATTCTCTATCCAGTATTAATCCTCTATTGGAAAACCTGAAGACTGCCATTCAGAAATCCCACCTTTTAAAGATGAAACTTGATTATAACCCATACGTTTTATGCTTTCGCAAGCTAAAACCGACCTAAAACCTGATTGACAATAAATAATAAGCTTTGTATCTCTGTCAGGGATGTTTGCTTCAACCATTTTTTCGATCAACCCTTTACTCATATGAACTGAATTAGGAATTCTAGAAGCATCCCATTCTTCCCTTTCTCTGCTATCGATCAGAATAAAATCTTCTTCGCTATCTTTGGCATGTTTTAGATAAATACAATCCACTTCATCAACATTAACCAATGCTTCTTCCACTATATCTAAAAATGATTTTTTCATTTGAACCAACAAATTTTTGCAGCCTGCTCTTCAGATTCTACGACACAACCATCTTCATGAGAATAAATAATCACACCAACAATAATTCCAATGGATATGGAAAGTGCTATGGCAATGAATTTACCAAATTTCCTCGTTAGGTAGGTAACTAACATAGAAGTTACCAAGACGATTCCAATACCAAGAATTAATCTAATCATTGATGAATTTCTTTTTCAGTACTCGAACCAAATAGTAGATGGGAGAAAGGATTAAAAAGCATATAAGAAATTCCAAAGCAGCATTCAATGTCATGAAATCTCTAAAAGCTTGAATAAAAAATAAACTGCCAAAGCCCATAATTCCGTAAATGAAAAAGAGAAGGTAATCTATTTTTTTCAAGAAACTAAATATACTCGACATAAAAGTTATTTTACCTGTAAGTTACTAACTAGAATAAAAAATTACAGAATTATTATGAACTTAGAAAAACTAAACGACTTGGTATTTGAGTTAAAAGATCATACCGCCTACATAAAAATAAATAGACCGCCAAATAATTTTTTTGATGCAGAATTGATAGGCGAAATTGCTGATGTCCTTGAAGAAATGGACAAAAATGATGAATGTAGATCAATCATACTTTATTCAGAAGGAAAACATTTTTGTGCGGGAGCAGATTTCACTAGATCATCCATGAAAGAAGAGTCAGATCCTTATGAAAAGCTGTATCAACAAGCTGTTAGATTATTCAGAACAAAGAAACCAATCATTGGGGTCATTCAAGGTGCAGCCGTTGGTGGTGGGCTTGGCGTTTCTTTGGCATGTGATTTTAGAGTTGCTTGTCCTGAATCAAGATTTAGTGCAAATTTTGCAAAGTTAGCTTTTCATCAAGGCTTCGGGACGACAATTACGTTGCCAAGAGTTGTAGGCCATCAAAAGGCTGCTCTAATGTTATTAACTGGCAGAAGAATCACTGGCGATGAGGCTTTCGATATTGGACTAGCGGATTATTTAGTATCTAAAGAAGAGTTAATGTCTTCAGCAAAGAATTTAGCGCTTGAAATTAATTCGGCTGGTCCGCTTGGAGTTCAGGCCATAAGATCAACAATCAAGGAAGGTTTGGCTGATGAGATTGAGAAAATCACTAAATGGGAACTATCTGAGCAAAATAGATTAAGAGAAACTGAAGATTTCAAAGAAGGAATAAAAGCATCTCTTGACAGAAGAGATCCTATCTTTAAATCTAAATAATTGACTTAATTTTTAGTTTGATATCGAAGGGGTAAGGAGCACTTACATCATGATCTTTTTTCATGTCCGCCATTATTTTGAAGATTTCATCTGACATTTCAGATGATTTCCTAATCGACATATCAATGTGAATTTCAACAGTTTCCACCAAAGCAGCAACCTCATCATTCTCTTTACAGATAGCGCAGACATAATGATAAAGCTTTTTGTTGACGTTCAGCATTCGAAAACGAGGAGTTAGTAGCTCGCCTTTTAGGCATTCTTTAAGATAACTAATATTTTGTTCGATAGTAAATGAAGAATACCCTTTGGAAATATAATCTTCTCCAAATCCAAGGCTATGGTAAAAATTACCTTCGTAGTCCATGGGAATTGTTTGATAGAACCTAACATTCATATGACCATTCATGTCGCACATTTCATCAGTGACTGTTACAGAACTGCCAGGTGTAGGAAAAATATCTTTCATAAAATTATTACGTTAGTTAAAAATGAATCGTTAATATTATGTGGTGCAGAATAATCTATTAATTGTCTTAGGAAATCAATTATTTCCGTTAGAAGAACTAAAGAAATATAACTTTAATCATGTATTGATGATTGAAGACTATGATCTATGCACTTATGTAAAGCATCACAAATCAAAAATTCTAATGTTTTTAACCTCGATGCGTGAATATAGAGATTCTCTTCAATCGTTGGACAAAACCGTTCATTACATAGAGTTAACAGACAATAAAAAAAGTTACTTAGATAACGTCACGGATGTTATCAGGAAAAATAAAATCGAGAAGTTATGCTTTTTTGAGCCCGCAGATAATGCATTTAAAGAACAACTCTATGCATTTTTAGAGACCGAGAATTTGGAATATGAAGAACTAAATAATCCTATGTTTATTCTTCAAAAAGGTGAGTTCAAAGACCTCATGGACGGTAAAAGACTTTTCATGGCTGATTTTTATAAAAAAATGAGAAAAAAGCTTAATATTTTGATGAATGACGATAAGCCTATTGGAGGTAAATGGTCGTTTGATGAAGAAAATCGTAAAAAGTTACCTAAAGGTCTATCTATTCCAAAAATTCCAAAAATAAAAGAATCGATTTATAAAGAAGAAATAAAAAATATCATCTTGGAAAATTTTTCTAATCATCCTGGAGAACTGGACGGTATGAATATCCCCTGCAATAGGAATGAAGCAAAAAAATGGTTGAAATCTTTTTTAGAGGAGAGGTTTACACTTTTTGGCGATTATGAGGATGCAATAGATACAAAAGAAATTTTTTTGTTTCATTCTCTGCTTAGCCCCCTTTTGAATATCGGCTTGATAACTCCTAATGAAGTTATAGGACAGTCTTTAAGTTATGCAAAGAAAAATAAAATTCCATTAAATTCCCTTGAAGGATTTATAAGACAAATTATAGGTTGGAGAGAATTCATAAAAGGTGTTTACGACCTAAAGGGCATTGACCAAGAGAATTCTAATTTCTTTAACCATAATAAAAAATTAAAAGATTGCTGGTACGAAGGTGCAACTGGAATTGATCCTCTGGATAAAGCAATTAAGGATTCTATCGATCATGGCTATACCCATCATATAAATAGACTCATGGTCATCTCTAACATCATGAACCTAGCAGGAGTGGCGCCTAAAGAAATTTATACCTGGTTTATGGAAATGTACTTAGATTCATCAGAATGGGTGATGGTTCCAAATGTTTTTGGAATGAGTACTTATGCAGATGCAGGAATTATGTCGACTAAACCTTACATATGTGGTTCGAATTATCTTTTAAAAATGAGTAATTTTAAAAGAGGAGATTGGTGTGAAATTGTGGATGGTTTATATTGGAGTTTTATTTCTAAGCACAGTGAATTCTTTAAATCTAATCCTAGGTTGTCTTTAATGACAAGGTCTTTGGATAAAATGAATAAAGATAAAAAAGAAAGGATTTTCAAACTTGCTGAAGACTTTATCAGCTCAACGACATACTAGTTTCTTGAAAAAACCTCTTCCAGAAAAGATATGCAAAAGGTGCAACAAACCTTTTTCATGGAGAAAAAAATGGGAAAGAGATTGGGATAACGTAGTCTTCTGCAGCGAGCGCTGCAGAAGAACTAAAGAGACTAACTAGGCCTTCCTACGTATACGTCTGGCGAACCATCTTTAGCTGCTTGCGCTTGATGTTTACCAAGTTCTAATCTGGCAACAGTTCTTCTGTGAACCTCATCAGGACCGTCTGCAAGTCTTAAAGTTCTCATACTTGCGTACATTCTGGCTAAAGGCGTATCTTGAGAAACTCCAGCTCCGCCATGAATTTGAATTGCTTTATCAATAACTCTCAAAGCCATATTTGGAACAGCTACTTTAATTTGAGCAATTTCACTCTTGGCAATTTTGTTACCTACAGTATCCATCATATGAGCAGCGTTTAGAGTAAGTAATCTGCAGCTGTCGATTTCGATACGGCAATCGGCAATGACATCATAGTTTCCTCCTAACTCAGCAAGAGGCTTACCAAACGCCTCTCGATTTGTAGCTCTCTCACATAGAATGTCTAAAGCTCTTTCGGCAACACCAATTGTTCTCATACAGTGATGGATTCTTCCTGGACCAAGTCTTCCTTGAGCTATCTCAAAACCCCTACCTTCGCCTAAAAGAAGATTTTCTTTAGGAACTTTCACGTCTGTAAATCTCAAATGACCATGTCCATGCGGGGCATCATCTGATCCAAAGACATTCATCATCCTTAAAATTTCGATTCCAGGTGTATCCATAGGAACAAGAATTTGTGATTGTCTCTGATGTTTCGGATTGTCTGGGTTAGTTACGCCCATGAAGACAAGAATCTTACAACGAGGATCCCCTGCACCAGAAGTCCACCATTTTTCACCGTTGATGACGTAATGATCGCCAGCATCAACAATAGAACTAGAAATATTAGTTGCATCAGAAGATGCAACATTTGGCTCAGTCATGGCAAACGCTGATCTGATCTCACCGTTAAGCAATGGCTCGAGCCATAATTGTTTGTGCTCATCATTTCCATATCTTTCTATAACTTCCATGTTACCTGTATCAGGAGCTGAGCAATTAAATACCTCAGAGGCAATACCACTTCTACCCATTAATTCAGCCAAAGGCGCATATTCAAGGTTAGTCAATCCAAACCCATAGGAACTCTCAGGTAAAAAGAAATTCCAAAGCCCCTCTGCTCTAGCTTTCTTTTTTAGTTCTTCTACTATTGGAACAACTTGCCAAGGATTGCCTTCGTCTCTAAAAGCCTGCATTTGTTCCGCATAGACAGCTTCTGCTGGATAAATATTGTCATCCATAAATTTAGATACTCTAGCTAGTAAGTCGTTTACTTTGTCGGAATGTTCAAAGTTCATTTTTTTCTCCTCATAAAAAATTTATCAATGTTAGAGTATACGAAAATTGAAATCCTGACTACTGCTCATAATTAATGATTAAATCGATAGATCACATTTTAATAGCTGTAAAAAATCTTGAAGAATCTTCTCTTCAATATGAAAAAGTTTTAGGTCTCAAACCCACTTGGCGCGGAAAACATCCTAGTCTTGGAACTGAAAATATCCTGTTCCCTCTGGAGAATCTTTATTTAGAATTGATTGCTGGAACTTCAGATGGATTTCTAGCGGATCAAGTTAACGACCATATCAAGGAAAATGGAGAAAGTATCTTTGGTATAGCGTTGGAAGTTGAAAATATTGAAGAAGTTCTTCAATCTAAGGAATACTCTAATTTCCAAAATATAAAAATCACATCTGGTGAGGGGATCAATTTAGATTCAGGCGCTCAAAGAGAATGGAAAAATATTATGCTCCCAAAAGAATCTACTCGGGGAGTCTTTACTCTTTTAATTGAGCATACCTCAGGCATTCTTCCGAAATACGAATCTTTTGAAAACGATCAAATTGAGCGTCTCGATCACATTGTAATCAACTCCAATGATCCAGATGGATTAATACAGCTTTACAGAGATACTTACGGAATCAGGCTCGCTTTGGATCAATATGTTGAAAAATGGGGAGGAAGAATGTTGTTTTTTAGAACTAATCAAACGACGATTGAAGCCATTGGAATTAAAAACGATGCAGATAAACCGATTGATAAAGCCTGGGGATTAGCTTGGACAACCAAAGATATAAAAAAAACACATGCTAGATTGGTATCCGAGGGGGTGGAAATTTCAGATGTGAAAGATGGCAGAAAACCAAATACCCTCGTTGCGACTATAAAGTCTCACACTTGCAACATACCTACTCTTCTAATTGAGCATTTAAAATAAATTGACTTTGGTGCGGATAGAGGGAGTCGAACCCCCACACCTTTCGGCACTAGAACCTAAATCTAGCGTGTCTACCAGTTCCACCATATCCGCGTAGAAAGTTAATATAAATTATTTATCCTCTAAAGCAATCTCTAAACTGCTGAGGTCTGCTTGAATTCGTATTAATGCCTCGCTTATCTGCTCTCTGAAAGCCATATTAGATTTATTTGCCTCTTCAATTTCTGTTATTTTGGATTCGAGTTGATCAAAGGAATTATCAGCACCTGATATCCTTGCAACGAGTTTTCTTGTTTTGTCTAGAGATAATGCAAGCCTTTTCAAAGACTCCTCATTCAATTGCGATTTTTTGACCATGTCGTCTGATTGTTCTTGGAGTGTTTCCAGAGATTTCATGGTAGTTTCTATGTTTCTTCTGTTCCTTTTGTTACTTAAATCCCAGAGTTTTCTGATTTCAAAGTTTGCATCTTTTAAATTTTGCTCAAGAGATTCCAATGTTATCTGAGAAGTTTCTCCAAGGTCTGCCTGATTTTTTTCCATAGTTGAAAGCCTTAGGTTAACGTCTGATATCTCTTTTTGGAGTTTGTTTTGGTTCAAGCTTATGAAGACTGTACTTAAAATTACTACAACTATAAGTATTATAGGAACTAAAAGACTCGATAAGCTTATCGAAGAAGATGCAGAAATCTTTCTTGATGACAGATCTTTATAAGGTCTAATATTTTTAGAATTATTTTCCATATATAAGTTATATGGGATTACATTCTAATGATAGATGGTTACAATGAAATGTTTTTTTTGAGAAATATGGAGGAGATATGAATTTTGAATTTTCCGATGACCAGTTGGTCATGAAAGAAGAAGTGAGAAAACTTTTTGAAAAAGAAGATTCCGTTAAAAGGAATAGAAATATTTTAGAAGGCGATGAGAATTTTGATAAAGATCTATGGAGTAAAGTTGTTGAGATGGGGCTTACAGCTGTAACAATTCCTGAAGAACACGGCGGTATTGGGCTTGGATTTCTTGAGCTTTGTGTGGTCGCTGAGGAAATGGGAAGAGCAATAGCTCCGATTCCATATTCTTCGAGTGTTTATTTAGCTACCACAGCGATCGTAAATTCGTCTAATGATGATGTAAAAAAAGAATATCTTCCAAAACTTGCCGCTGGAGAGATGATAGGAACATTTGCACACAATGAAGAACTAGGAACTCCCACGTCTGATAATGCTAAAACAACTTTTCAAAATGGAAAGTTGAGTGGAGAAAAGATAGCGGTCCCAGATGGAGATGTTGCGAATCTGTTTGTTGTTTCAGCTAAATCTGGGGATAAGGTTGGACTTTTTTTAGTAGATGCTGACAGCAAAGGTGTAGAAGTTTCAAAAGCCGATTGTTTTGATGGTTCACGTTCCTATGCAAATATAAGTTTTAAAGATGTAGATGCAAAAATTATTGAAGATTCGTCTTCAGAAGCGATAGACAAGCTTTTAAATCAAGCAGCTGTCTTATTTGCATTTGAACAAGTTGGTGGAGCTGAAGCATCAATGAATATGGCAAAAGAATACGCTATGGGAAGATACGCCTTTGGTAGGCAAATAGGTTCTTTCCAAGCAATAAAACATAAACTAGCTGATATGTATATTTCTCTTACTCTGGCTAGATCAAATTGTTACTTTGGCGCTTGGGCTTTAGGTAACGACGCACCAGAACTTCCTGTTGCTGCTGCGACTGCAAGAGTAAGCGCAACAAAAGCTTTTTATGAATGTTCCAAAGAAAACATCCAGACTCATGGTGGAATGGGTGCAACTTGGGAATTTGATTGTCACCTCTTTTATAGAAGAGCAAGATTGTTATCTGCTAACATAGGCGGGCAAAGTTTATGGAAAGATAAGCTTGTTTCTTCGATTGAAAGAAGTAATTTACCTCAATAATTTAGGAGTACTAAATGGATTTTAATGATACCGCTGAAGAAGCAAAATTTAGAAAAGAAGCCTCTGATTGGCTAAGTGCAAACGCAGAAAAGAAAGAGCATTCCCGTGACGTTTACCGTCCTGCAGAAATGACTGGAGAAGGTGGTGAATCTAGCGCCCTTCAAGATGCTAAAGATTGGATGACCAAAAAATATGAAGCTGGATGGGCTTGTCTGCATTGGCCTAAAGAATACGGTGGTAGAGATGCTACGGCAATCGAGAGGGTAATTTGGGCTCAAGAAGAGAGTAAATATAAAGTTCCTGGAGGCTTCCATGAAATTGGGCAAGGAATGGCTGGTCCTACCATGATGCTTTATGCAACTGAAGAGCAGAAAAAACAATACCTTCCGCCAATGGCAAAAGGTCAAGAAATTTGGTGTCAGCTTTTTAGTGAGCCAGGCGCAGGTTCAGACCTTGCTGGAATTAAGACTAAAGCTGAATTGGATGGCGATACTTGGACAATAAATGGTCAAAAAGTATGGACATCAGGTGCTCACTACAGTGATTATGCGATTCTTGTCACAAGAAGTGACTTCAATGCTCCTAAGCATAAAGGATTGACCTACTTCTTTTTAGATATGAAATCTCCTGGAATAGAAGTGAGACCTATAAGACAAATCACCGGAGGAGCCAACTTTAATGAAGTTTATTTCACCGATGTCAAAATTCCTGATTCACAGAGATTAGGAGAAGTTGGAGATGGATGGAAAGTTGCTCTTACAACCCTAATGAACGAGAGATTAGCTGTTGGAGATGCGTCGGGTGTCGATTTTCAAGAGATTTTTGAATTGACTAAAGAAAGTGACTTTAATGGTGAGAATGCCATCAGTAACGGTGGAGTTCGAGAAAAACTAGCAGATTGGTACTGCGAATATGCTGGATTGAAATATACAAAAATGAGAAATATCTCTGCCCTTTCAAGAGGTGATACTCCTGGTCCAGATGCTTCTATAACTAAAATCGTTAGCGCAAATAAACTTCAAGATATAGCAAATTTTGGAATGGATCTCATGGATAACGCTTCTATCATCAAATCAGATGATAAAGATGATATCAGGGCTCTTTTTCAAGGCAGTTTACTTGGGGCTCCGTTAATTAGAATTGCAGGTGGTACAGATGAGATTCTCAGAAATATTATTGCTGAGCAAGTTCTAGGCATGCCTCAAGATGTCAGAGTTGATAAAACTGTACCCTTCAATGAAATCCCCTCTGGTTCGAAAAACTAGATGATAATAGAGATATTCAGCTCTTTGGATAAGAGCTGAATATTCTCTCGACAGCTTCGTCAATCATTCCCTGATCAGAAGAATAAGATTTTGGTAATCTTGTTGAACCATACCAAACTACCTCCTGAGAACTAGATTCTTTTATATAGATAGCAAGCCTAAATTCTTTGGAAGGCACGTAATTGTAAAAAGTATCATTGTAAAAGGGATGCCTTCTGTATTGGAAACCAAACGATGTAGGACGATATCTGTAATCATCCTTTGAACCATAAGCGAAAGATATTTCAAGATCAGGATTTGCTTTATCTTCATCTAAAGAAAGGTTTTCTAATGACCCAAGAATGGACCTAGATATTCTAGTAAGTATTACTGGATTTTCTGAAATATCAGAGGTATCTGAAAATGGCTCAGGCTTGATGAATCTAAAGGATTCATAAGAGCTAGGGTCAAAACTCTCAAATTGATCTGAATACACAGGAATAGTCATTGAACAGCTAAGAGTCACTAGAACAGTTATTAAAACTAAAACTATATTTTTTAAAATCATTTGAGAATGTTATCTTATTTCATGCTTTTTTAAATAAGTAATAAAAAGGATTTCTTAACTTATTCTTGCAACTATTAAATTGCGATTTATATCTATTAGCATTGTTTTGAACTGTCGTTGCAACATCAGTAAGCCAAGGTTTATTTCGATAGCTACCCTTTTTGTAGCCTCCTTGCCCCTCATGATAAGCAAGATATAGAAGTCTTGCATTATCTCTTGGGATTCCAATTTTTTTGTGGCTTAAATCATTGTACCAAGCGATGAAATCAATAGAATCATCAAAATTCCTTCTGTAAGCGAAAGTTTTTTTAGCTTCTTTTTTATATCTTTCCCATGTTCCATCAAGAGCTTGGGCATATCCAAAAGCAGAACTTTTTCTTTTCCATGGAATGAAACCCAATAATTTTGTTCTCTCGGGTTTTGCTCCCTGAATATACGAAGATTCTTGCAAAATAAAAGCCATATTAACTTCAAGAGGAATTTTCCATCTCTTTGAAGATTTAGTTGCAGCTTTATACCAAGAACGTTTTTCTAAAAATATTGAACATATATCGTTGGGTTTTTTTGGAGGAGAGACAGCACAGGAATTTAAAATAAGAATTAAAATAAAGCCAGATAACAAACTTACTCTTTTAAAAATCATCTTCGGTAAGAATATCTATTTTAAGTTTTTGAGCCTTTTCTAATTTGCTTCCAGGATCTTCTCCTAGGACCAAATAGTTTGTTTTAGATGAAATAGACCCAGAAACCTTACCTCCTTTTGACTCTATAATGCCTTTCAATTCATTTCGAGAAAATTTGGAAAATTTGCCGGTAATTACAAAACTCATCTCTTGGAATTCATTCGACAATGAAATCTGATCTTCATGAGAAATATTAACTCCCAAGTCCTGCATAGTTTTAATTTTCTTTATAACTTTTTTATTAGAGAAAAAAACGCTGATATTTTTTGCAACTACCTCTCCAATATCATTAATCTCGATGAGCCTCTCAGGAGATGGAAAAAAAAGATGCTCAATTGATTGATATTCTGCAGCTAAGTTTTTTGATGTCACCTCACCAACTTCTTTAATTCCAAGCGCATAAATGAATCTACTCAAAGAGATATCCATACTGCGTTGAATAGAAGAAATTAATTTATTAGCAGATTTTTCAGCAAAACCCGGCAGGCGCTCTAAATTATTTGTAGTAAGTCTAAAGATATCTTCATTTTGTTTTAATAACCCTTTATCAATGAACAATTCGATATTTTTTGCCCCAAGACCATCTATATTAAAGGCAGCCTTAGAAACAAAATGATCCATAGATTCTTGGAATTGATGTCTGGAAAAACAATTTGAATCAATTGCATCATCCATGCTAAAGATAATTTTTTCTTCGAAATAACTCACCTTTCTCTTACAGCTAAGGCAAAATTCTGGGGGTGATACTTTTACTTTATTTATTGATTTTTTTTCAATAACTTTTGTAATTTTAGGAATTACATCTCCAGCCCTTTTTAAACTGACTATATCCCCTTCCTGAATCCCTAATCTTTCTATTTCGTCAATATTATGCAAGGTGGCATTAGAAACTGTTACTCCTCCAACTTGAACTGGATCTAATTTAGCAACAGGAGTTAATTTTCCTGTCCTTCCCATATTAAAAATTATTTTTTTAACTTTGGTAGTAACCTCTAGAGCCTTAAACTTTCTTGCTATCGCCCATTTTGGTGACCTTGCATTTAGGCCTACTTCTTCCTGAATTTTTAAGTCATCAATTTTGATGACCATACCATCGATTTCATAATCCAAACTATCTCTTAGCAACGAAATCTCATTGAAATATGATTCACAATCATTTATTGAAAGATAATCTTTAACCAAATCATTTATAGGCAAGCCCCATTTTTCAAATTGTTGAATCATAAATGAATGAGACTCAAAGTAAGATTCATCCGATATAAAACCTATGCCATGGGCAATCATTTTTAGAGGTCTTCTAGCAACGATTTTTGAATCTAATTGTCTTAAGCTTCCTGCTGCAGCGTTTCTAGGATTTGCGAATTTTTTTTCTGCTAGCTTCTCATTTAACTCATTAAAAGAAGAGAGTGCCATATAGATTTCTCCTCTAACATCAAAGTCTTTTGGATCTTTAGTAGAAAAATTTTTAAGTTTTAATGGAATCCCTTGGATGGTCTTTACGTTTTGAGTTACGTCTTCGCCAATGCTTCCATCTCCTCGGGTTCCAGCAGAATGAAAAAAGCCATCCTTGTATCTTATTGAAATGGCAACGCCATCCATTTTTGGCTCACAAGAAAATTTCAGATTATTGAATTTTTCTTTCGGATTTATTCTTTTATTGAAATCAGTAAGATCATTAATTGAAAAAGCATTATCCAAAGATAACATTTTCTTTCTGTGAGAATATTTCTGAAATTGATCTAACGGAGAAAAACCAATTCTTTTGGTGGGTGAATTCTCAGCGTCTAGAAAATCATTATTTTTTTCAAAATCTATTAATTCTTTGAATAAAGAATCGTATTTTTCATCGCTTACCTCTGAGATGTCATGTCGATGATATGATTCATTGAGCTCTAATATCCGATTTTTTAAATCTGTATATTTTTTTTGAATTTCCTCCTTGGAAACCATCAGGATAGCTTAATTTTTTTTAGATCTGTTTCCTCGGCCTGTTGCATATAATGATCATACATCTGCTTAGTCAGTTTATTTCTATCTGAATCAAGCACATTTGCAGATAAATATGCTGCTAACTTATAAGACATCTCTGCCATGCTCTGAAAAGCTTCAACACAATTATTTTGCTCATCTGTAATGAGAATCATTGTAATGATTGACGTCGAATCTATCCCCTCCTCGGGAAGAAATTTCCCTGGTTTCAATCCATTGACCAACGAAAAATTATTTGAATTGTCTAAATATATTTTAAGCCAGCCGCCTTCATCGGCTAGATTGATATCATTGTTATCAAAATAACTAAGAAGATCTTTATATTGAATGGAGTTGTTTTGATCGGATTCTATATGCAAATAAATTAAATTGTCTGAGGAGGGTTTAGGTTCAGGTGGCATATCATCATTTATAAAATCTTCTTCCGTGAAGTCTTCAATTTCAACTTTTACTTCATTGCCATTAGCAACAGAACTCTTTTGTGGTTTCCTGTTAGGACTTTTTCTGTAATTTATTATTTTTCTAAAAGTCAGGATTATTGTTACGGCAAGAAAAAAAGAAATTAGTAGAACTAATATTTCTCTTAAATTCATTCGTTAACTGCTAGGCTTAAAGCTTCCTCTACATCCACAGATACAAGTCTTGAGACCCCCGCTTCTTCCATAGTTATACCCATAAGATGTTTACTCTTCTCCATAGAGATTTTGTTATGAGTAATGTAGATAAATTGAATCTTTTTAGACATTTCTTCAACCATGGAAATGTAACGAAAAGTATTTAAGTCATCTAGTGGAGCATCAATTTCATCTAATATGCAAAATGGAGATGGATTAAGAGAGAAGAAAGAGAATACCATTGCAATAGCACTCATAGCTTTCTCTCCTCCAGATAGTTGAGATACTGATACATTTTTTTTACCTGGCGGCATTGCTTTCAAAACCACTCCTGACTCCAAAACATCTTCTCCGGTCAATTCCAGTTTTGCATGCCCTCCACCAAAAAGTTTAGGAAATAATTCAGCAATTTTTGAATTTACACTATCTAAAGTATCTAGGAATTTTGTTCTAGATTCTTGATCAATTTTTTTAATGGCGCCCTGAAGAGTTTCAATTGCTTTATTCAATTCGTTCAGTTGACTTTCTATTTCCTGATTTCGTTCTTCTTCAATCTTAAATTCTTCTTTTGCCGCTAGATTAATTGGTCCAATTGATTCAATTTGTTTATTAAATCTTTCAACCTCATTTTCAATGAAAGCTAAATCAAATTCAGGCTCTAGTTTGTCAAGAACTGTTTGTAACTCTCCATATTCAGATTCGATCTGTTTTTGTAATATTTCTGCTTCGGTTATAAACTTTTGTTTTTCAACGACAGAGGAATTTGAAAGTGATTTTAATTCTTCAATTTTAATTTCCCCTATATTGAGATTTTTTTCTAACATTCTTATTTCTTCATTTGTTCTTTCAAAATTGTTTCTCAAAGAAGTTAATTCGTTTTGATTTCCAGATCTTTTATCTAAAAGGGGTCTAATTTCTTCTTTTATTTCATTTATGGGAATCATAAGTGATTCTCTAGATTGAGAGAGTTCTTTGGTCTTGTTTTGAAATGTTTCTATCTCTTTTTGTTTTGAATGAATAGATCCTTCTAGTTTGCTTATGTCTAGGTTTTTATTTGCAACTTCTTGGATAGCTTTTGTGTATTTCTCTCTTTTCTCATTTAAAGCCCCTTTCTCGGCATCGCTAATATTTTTAAATTCAGCCTTATATCTTGAAAGACCGCTTTGAATATTTGTTGAATCACTGAGAACCTCTCTGAGCTCATTGTCAAAATTAACGCCTTCAGATAAATTTTTAATTTTTACAATCAGGCTTCCGATGTCATTTAATAATTTATCCAAAAATTCTTCAGGAGAACTTGAAATCTGAAGTTTCTCAAAATCATTTTTAGCCTCTTCCAGAACATTTGTCTCACTTTCCAATGAAGTCCTGATTTGTTCAATTGCATTTTTTTCTGTGTTTATATTTGAATTTAAAGAAATAATTTTTTTACTAATGGATTCTATTTCATTGTTTGTTAAAACAACTTTCTCTTCTAAAGAAATTAACTCTTGCTCAGACTTTGATATCTCTGCCCCGCTGCTGTAAAAAGACTCCTGCATTTTTTCAATTTGTAGAAGCAAGTTAGATTGATTGTTTCTTGTTTCTTCTATTTGAGTATTTATTTTTTCTTTTTCAGAGATTTTCTTTTGAATCTCTATCTCCTGTCTTTTCTGATTAAGTTCCATTTCTTTTACTTTTTCTGAAGAAGCAAGCCAGTTTGATGCGAGTTTTAGGGATCTAAATTTTTTTAAATTTTGTTTAGCTAAATCATACTTTTCTGCTGATTTAATTTGTTGTTTTAGCTTTAAGAGATTTCTATCAATTTCTTTTTTTAAATCATTCACACGATCCAAATTTTCCTTAGTTTTCTTGATTCTACTTTGGGTTTCTTTTCTTCTCTCTTTATAAACTGATATCCCAGCAACTTCTTCAATATGTGAGCGTAATTCTTCTGGCTTTGAGCTAATCAGTTTTGTTGCCATTTCTTGCTCAATAACAGCATAACTTCTGGGACCAAGCCCAGTACCTAAGAAAATATCGGTAATATCTTTTCTTCTGCAAGAAGAACCGTTTAAGTAATAAGAAGATAAGCCCTCATGATTGACTTGTCTTTTCACAGAAATTTCAGAGTAGCTAGAATATTCCCCTCCAAGTCTGCCTGAAGAATTATCAAAAACTAATTCAACTGATGCCCTGGAGGAAGCTGGCCTAGCAACAGACCCGTTAAAAATAACATCTGACATGCTATCTCCTCTGAGATTTTTTGCTGAGCCTTCGCCTAAGACCCATCTAACCGCATCGATGATGTTTGATTTACCACATCCGTTGGGACCAACAACTGCAGACATATCTGAAGGGAAGGATATTCTCGTGGGATCCACGAAAGACTTGAAGCCAGAAAGGCCAATGTGTTTAAGCCTCATCTATTAAAAGAAAAGTTTCTATATTTTATCTAATTTATTGCCTTAATTGTATGTTTTATTTAATCTTCAATAGATTTCAATTGTTTTAATGCTTTGCTCATTCCCGCCATAATTATTCTTTTTTGATCCGCATCATCTGAGTATTCGAATGCAATTGACCATGATTTAAGCGCATCCTTATAATTTTCATCCAAGGTTTGTTTTAGGCCTTTTAGAATTAAAGCTCTCACATTTGCAGGATCTTTGAGTAAGGACTGTTCAATTAAACTTTCAATATGATCATCGAAAATTTGATTATTAGATAAATATTTAGTTTCTGCTGTTAAAGCCATTACTTCGGCATCAGTATCGTAAGGGAAGTTTAGAATAAAGTGCTCAAGAGTCTTTGAGGCCAATGCATACTCAGATTTATCAAATAAATAGTTGGCTAAAAAGTAAACTTGGGCAGGATTACTGTTGGAGAGATTAATAATGCTATCTATTTTGCTTTTTTTCTCTTCAAAAGAGGCATTATCAATAAAATTTTGTTGTAAATCATTCTGAAAATTTAGTTTCTGAAAGTTTTCTTGGCCAAAAAGAAAAAAATAAATTACAGCAGATAATGCTAAGGACAATCCGAAAATCTTAATCTTTTTGATCATTTTTTTTAAGAAAAATTATTGCAGCAAATATAATGAATAAAAAGAAAATCAACGGAAGAAGCCAGAGAAAAATATTATTTTCAAAAGAGGGCTTGTAGGTTACTTCTTCACCAAAAATATTTCTTAAATTAGCTAAAATTTCTTCATCAGATTTTCCTAACAATATTTCCGAGTAAATTTTGTTTTTGATATCAGACGCTATAGGAGCATTTGATCCAGCAATACTAGATCCTTCACATAATGGACAACTAACCTCCTTTTGAAGGGAATAAAATCTTTTTTCATCCGAATCATTTATGAAAGAAAAAGTCATAGATTCATCTTGACCATAGACTGACTGAGAAAGAAGCAGAATCAGTAAAAAAGCCATCATTTCTTAATCAAAGGAGCAAATTTATTTTTCCATACTTCTTTGTCTAGAACCCCCACATGATGCATCACAATAGAATCTCCATTCTTTATTAAAAATGTCTCAGGAGCACCTGAAACACCTAGCAAAAATCCTACCTCTCCTTGATCATCAAATATATTTTTTATATAAGGATCTCCAAATTGATCGAGCCATTTAAAAGCTTTTTCTTTTTTGTCTTTGTAATTTATTCCAACAATTGATATTCCTTTTTTTTCTAACTCCATTAAGTATGAGTGCTCTAATCTGCATCCCACGCACCAGGTTGCCCAAACATTAATCAGCGAAAGAGAATCATTTTTAAGCTCATCACTTGTAAAAGAATCTCCGTTAAGTAGCTTTGATTCAAAAGGAGCTAAATTCTTTTGATTAAATTCTTCAACATCAGAATTAAGAAATAATTGAAAAAATAAAAGCCCAAAAAGTGATATTGCTAATAAGATCGTTAAGAGAGGATAAATTTTCATTTGAATTTGATGTTAGTCCTTACAAATAGACCTGCTAGAAACATAATTATTGCTCCAAGCCAAATAAAACGCACCAGAGGTTTGATTTGAACCTTGGCAGCCCAGGCATTTTCACCAATTTTCTGCCCCAAAGAAATATATACGTCCTTATAAACAGAAGGATAAATTCCAGCTTCTGTGGTTTCCATTCTAGATGCCGGATAAAATCTCCTTTCTGGGTAAAGTCTCAGAATTCTGCCTTCCTCTTGAAAAGAAAATGTTACCCTTTCACCATAGTAGTTATCTTCTTGCACTGATTGAGTATCTTCCAATGTGATTTTTGAAGAACCTACTAAAACTGATTCATTTTTTTGTAAAACAAACTCCTTTTCTACAGAATTTAAAGAAGAGATGGTAATGCCGAAAGTAAGAATTGCTAATCCAAGATGTCCTACAATCATAGATAAGTTAATTTTACGTTGAGAGTGAAAGCTCTTGAAAGCAAAAAGACCCAACGATTGAATTAACATCAAGACTATTGCATTGCCGATAAATTCGTAAAAAGAAAAAGAAAAGAATAAATATGAGACCAAATAACTCAAGGCAATACTTGAAAATATGATTATTCCAATTGAATTTAAATTATCTATTTTATTTCCTCCCCACTTAGTTAAAGGCCCGATTGCTTGAAAAAATAGCAAGATCAAAGCAAAAGGAACAGTAACCATATTGAAATATGGGGCTCCAACAGTAATTTGGTCTCCACCTGAAAAAATCTCGAAGATAATTGGGTAAATGGTTCCAAGCAGAACAATAGCCGATAAAGTCACCAAAAAAGCGTTATTTATAAAAAACATAAACTCCTTGGAATAAATTCCCATGTCAGTTTTTAAACCTCTGCTATCGCTTTTCAGAAAAAATAAAGAAAATCCAAGAATAACAATCGCGAAACAAATTAATAACAGAAAAATACCTCTATCAGGATCCAATGCAAATGAGTGAACAGAAGTAATAATGCCTGACCTAACAAGAAACATTCCCAGAAGACTGCCTGCTAATGAGAGGATTGTAAGAGTAAGAGTCCAATTGATAAAAATTTGTCTAGCGTTGGTTGCTATTGAAGAATGAATTAAAGCCGTACATAACAACCAAGGAACTAGTGCTGAGTTTTCTACCGGATCCCAAAACCACCAGCCTCCCCATCCAAGTTCATAATAGGCCCACCAACTGCCTAAGGAAATTCCAAGCGTAAGGAAAGACCATGAAACAACAGACCATGAACGTATCGGTTCTAGTTGTTTAACCTTTTCCTGATTAAAAAGGAAATTCATAGCTATCCCGAAAGGAATAACCAATCCAGCATAACCCATGTAGAGCATAGGAGGATGAATAGTAAATGCAAAATCTTGAAGCAATGGATTGAGATCCGAACCAGATATAGAAGAAATGGGCAGCAATCTTTCGAATGGATTGGAAAGAAAAACCGTGAAAGCAAGTAGCGCAAACAAAACAATATTCATAAAAGCTGATGAATATTTATGATCTTCATGGAAAAAAACAAAGACTAGGATCCATCCAGCCAAAATAAGAAGAAATAACAATAATGATCCTTCATGTCCGCCCCACAGTGCAGCAAATTTGTAATAAATTGGTAAATTAGGATTCGAGTTAGTGGCTACATAGAGAACACTAAAATCATCAGTCAAGAAAGAGATTTCAAGGGCTATGAAACTTAGAAAGATGGCTAAAAAAGTAACCAAGCTTGCTGATAGAAAAAATCTTTTGTCTTTTGGGGGATAGATAAAGGCGATACTGATTAATAAAAGGCTATTAATCATTGAAAATATTAATAGAAAATTTCCAAGCTCAGGAATCATTTACAAGCGCCTTTTTTACTTCTTTTGGAATGTAATTTTCATCATGTTTGGCCAATATTTCTTTGGCATAAAAGATTCCA
>VMHT01017997.1_pt1 | contig 23002 bp, 27 predicted proteins | sample 4693611 | NCBI WGS metagenome assembly VMHT01 (sample SAMN12280063, study PRJNA550983) | marine metagenome | isolation source: seawater sampled from same location over 5 years 0.02-0.2 micron viral filtrate | place: USA: collected off the coast of southern California halfway between the port... ...
AAGTTATTTATATAGATTTAATTGGGGATTACAGAAACAAAAGTTCTGTTTAATTTAGATTTTTTGAATTTAACTTTTCCTTTGATCAAAGAAAAAATTGAGTGGTCTTTACCCATACCAACATTATCACCAGGATGAATTTTGGTACCTCTCTGTCTAACTATAATGTTTCCAGGTATCACTACTTGATCACCATACTTTTTTACTCCAAGACGTCTACCTTTACTATCTCGGCCGTTCTTCGATGATCCACCTGCTTTTTTAGTTGCCATTTAATTTCCTATTTTTTTGCTTCCTTTTTTATAACCTTTTTCTCTTCTTTAATAGGTTTCTTTTTTTCAACAATTTTAGCTTCGTCAATGACTTTTCCACCTTTTGCTAAAATTTTTGTTATTTGTATCTTAGAGTGACGTTGTCTATGACCATTCTTTTTTCTTGAATGTTTTCGTCTTCTTTTATGAAAAATTAATACAGTTCTATCTTTAACATTATCTAAAAGTTTAGCTTCTACAGTAGCTCCATCAACCTTAGGGTTACCAACCTCAGTGTTTTTATCGTCATTTAAAAGTAAAACATTATCAAATTTAATAGTTTCACCGACCTTAGCGTTAAGTTTTTCTATTTCTAATATTTTACTTGCGGTTACTTTGTATTGTTTTCCACCTGTTTCAATTATAGCAAATGACATAAAATCTCTTTTTTTAATTTCAACGCAATATAGCCCTCAGTGCTAGCAAGTCAAGATTATTGAAGCTAAAAAGAATCCTTTAAATCTCGTAATTTTGAAAAAACTTCAACATCGGATGAATCTTTTAAGCCTAAGCCCTGCTTTATTTTTGGGTCATTACACCTTAGGAAAATATTTGTTTTAATTTCATCAGCTATAGTAGACGGAATAGTTGGCTGGTTTGAGTTTAACTTTTTTTCGATATCAATTTTTTTATCTTTTAAATGGGTGTTTTTTGGATCATGCTTTAAACAGAAATCCAAATTTGAATTTGTGTACTCATGTCCACAATAGACTTTTGTATCAGGAGGAAGATTTTTTATTTTATTTAAAGAATGAAACATTTCTTCATGAGTGCCTTCAAATACTCTACCACATCCTAAAGAAAATAATGTATCTCCAGTAAAAGCAATTTTTTCTTTTTTAAAGAAGAAAGCAATATGACCTTTGGTGTGACCTGGGATAAAAATTACTTTGAATTCTAAATTTCCAATTTTGTGCTTTTGATTTTCTTCAAGCGATATATCTATTCCCGGTATACGATTTTTGTCTGAACTTGACCCTAAAATTTTTGAGTTATATTTTTTTTTAAGTTCAAGGTTAGCTCCAACATGATCAGCATGATGATGAGTATTTAAAATAAAATCTAACTTTTTATATTTACTAATTATTTTATTACAGGCATTAAATTCAGAAGGATCTACAATTGAAACTGTGCCTGTTTCCTTTTCATGAATTAAATAACTGTAATTGTCACTTAAACATGGAATAATTTCTATTATCATTTACCCTATTAAAAAAATCCCTAATTTTGAAAAGAGATTTCTTATTTCTAAATTACTTTTTTTTATTAATGAAGTTTTATCTTCATTAACACCAACTACTTGTTTAATATTTATATTTTTTTCATCACAAAACTTAAATAGATCTTTAATAGTGCACATATGTAAGTTAGGAGTATTGTACCAAGTATTTGGTAATGTTTTTGTAACTGGCATTTCACCAAAAAACAAAAGTTTCATTCTTACTTTCCAATATCCAAAATTTGGAATTGAAACAATTACCGCTTTACCAATTCTCAAAAGATTTTTTAAAACTTCCTCTGGGTTATAAAAAGCTTGTAACGTTTGGCTAAGCACAACATAGTCAAAAGATTGATCGGGAAATTGATGAAGTTCAGTTTCAGCGTTTCCTTGTATGACTGGCAATCCTTTGCGTATGCACAGTTGCACATTTTCTTGATTAAGCTCCAATCCGCGAACCTCTATATTTTTTTCCTCTCTAAGAAAATTCATTAGAGATCCATCTCCACAACCAACATCTAATACTCGTGTGTTTTTAGATAACAATTCAGCTATTACTTTAAATTCTTTTTTCATTTTTAAACTTTTCGTACATTGAGTCTATAAAACCCTTAAGAGTTTTCAAAAATTCTGGTTCGTTTAATAAGAAGGAATCATGTCCCTTATCTGTTACTATTTCTGAGTAGGAAACATCAGCGCCAGATGCATTTAATGCAATTACTATATCTTTATTTTCTTTTGTTGTGTAAAGCCAGTCGGAAGAAAATGATATTACTAGAAATTTGGTATTTTGATTTTTGAAAGCTTCAACTAACCCACCTTTATATTGCTTAGAAAGATCAAAATAATCCATTGCTCTAGTTATATAAAGAATTGAATTCGCATCAAATCTTTCTACAAAAGCATAACCTTGGTGTCTTAAATAACTCTCTACCTGAAAATCTGCGTTAAAACTAAATTCATAATCAGCTTTTTCTTGTAACTTTCTTCCAAATTTTTCCTGCATACCCTTTTCAGATAAATAGCTTATATGCCCAACCATTCTTGCAACTGCTAAGCCATTTTTAGGTTGCACATTTTTTGATACATATTTTCCATTATCCCACACAGGGTCAGCCATTATAGCTTGGCGTGCTAGTTCGTTTAGTGCAATATTCTGAGCACTATGACTTGAACTACAAGCTATCGGAATAGCTGAAAAAGTTTTATCAGGAAATGTTGCGCAAAATTGTAATAGCTGCATTCCACCCATTGATCCGCCAGTTGCACACAAAAGCTTTTCTATACCAAGATGCTCCAGTAAAGATTCTTGTGCTTTCACCATATCTTTAATGGTGATAACTGGAAAATCTAAACCGTAGGGTTGGTTGTTTTCAGGATTTATATTTTTTGGTCCAAGAGAACCCATACATCCACCAATTACATTTGCGCAAATTACAAAATATTTATCTGTATCAATAGCCTTGCCAGGACCGACAGCAGTGACCCACCAGCCCTCTTTATTAGTAATAGGGTTAGTACCGGTTACAAATTGATCGCCTGTTAAAGCATGAAAAACAAGAATAGCGTTATCCTTATTAGTGTTTAATTTTCCGTAAGTCTCATACGCTAGTGGAAAATTATTTATTGTTTTACCACAATCAAGTTTGAGTGGTTTTTTTACTATAATCTTATTTATATCTTCAGTTTTTATATTCATCCAAAAAAAAAGCCCAGCTAAACTGGGCATTTCCCTTTTTAGCTAAATTTATTATGCGCTTGCAATACGGTTAAATCAGCGCGATATCTATTTACTAAATCAACACAAACTTGTCAATTTTATATAAGATAAAGACTTATAGAAAAACTCTTACAATTTAGATATTACATAAAGAAATGAAGTTACCCAAACCGAATAATATAAATGCTCAAAAATATGTAGCTGGAATGAGCTTCTTTAAAAAGAAACTAGCTAGGATAAAACTATCAGCTAATGAATCCGCGCTTGGACCAAGCCCAAAAGCAAAAAAAGAGTATATAAAAGTTTCAAAAAGTTTTGCTAGATACCCTGACTCAGATGGTAGCTACTTGAGAGAAAGTTTAGGAAATAAATTTAAGCTAGATAAAAATAGAATAATTCTAGGGGCAGGATCTGACCAAATTTTTGAATTAATTTGTAAAGCTTACCTTAAGAAGGGTGATGAGGTAATTGTACCAAAATTTAGCTTTATCATTTATAGAATTTACAGCCGTATGAATGGCGCAAAGGTTATTTATTCTAAAGAAGATAACTTTAAAGTTTCGGTGCAAGATATTTTAAAAAAAATTACTAGAAAAACAAAAATTGTTTTTATCGCTAACCCTAATAATCCTACTGGAACTTACATAAGTAAAAAAGATTTATTATTTTTAAGAAAAAAATTAAGTAGTAATATTTTGTTAGTTGTTGATGATGCTTATTTTGAGTATGTGAAACAAAAAAATTATTCTTCAGCATTAAAATTATTTTCAAAATTTAAAAATGTAGTTATTACAAGAACGTTTTCTAAAATTTACGGTTTAGCCGGACTACGTGTAGGATGGGGTTATGCATCAAAAGAAATTATTGAAGTGCTAAATAAAATTAAGCCACCATTTAACATTAATAGCGCAGCTTTATCCGCTGCTTCTGCTGCAGTTAAAGATACCGCTTGGCTAAATAAAGAAATTAAGCACGTTAATAACTGGAATAAAAAAATGTTTAATGAATTTGAAAAAATGAAAATTGAGACTAACAAAAGTTACAGTAATTTTTTATTAGTTAATTTTGATAAAGTAAAAATTAATTCATCAAAAGTTTTTAAATTGCTAGCTAAAGCAGGAATTTTAGTTCGTAAGATGGACGTTTATGGTATTAAGAATTCACTAAGAATAACTATTGGAAAAAGTGAAGAAAATAAAAAATTAATTTCTAAAATGAAGAAAATATTAAATGTTTAATAAAATAAGTATAATTGGTTGTGGTTTAATCGGCTCTTCAATTTTAAGAGCTGTAAATGAAAAAAAATTAGCATCTAAAATAAGTGTTTATGATAAGTCTTCAAAAGTAAATGATTATTTGAAAAAGAACTTTTCAGTTGAAACAAGTAATAATATTTCAGATGTAGTTAAAGACTCTGATCTAGTAATTATTGCTTCTCCATTAAGTAGCTATAAGGAAATACTTTTATCTATTCATTCTAATTTGAAAGAAAACTTGATTTTAACCGATACAGGCTCTGCTAAAAAAGAAGTAAATAAAATTATTAGCAACTTAAATCTAAAAAATGTTAATTGGATTGCTTCACATCCTATAGCAGGAACTGAGTACAGTGGACCCGAGGCTGGTTTTGCAAGTTTGTTTAACAATAGATGGTGTATTTTATCTGCTGATAAAAAAGCTAATAAAGACAAAATTGATGAATTAGAAAAGTTTTGGTCTAGTCTTGGAAGTAAAGTAAAACTTATGTCATTTGAAGATCATGATTATATTTTATCACTCACAAGTCATTTACCACATGCAGTTGCTTACAGTATTGTTAAAACTGCAATTAACAACGAAGACAAATTTAAAGACGATGTTATCCAGTACAGTGCTGGTGGATTAAGAGATTTTACAAGAATAGCAGCATCTGACCCCTTAATGTGGAAAGATATTTTTATAGATAACAGCGATAACATTTTAAAAGTATTAGATAATTACTCCAAAAATCTTGAGGAAATTAAAGACGCTATTAAAAATAAGGACAGTAAAAAACTTCTAGAAATATTCTCATCGACTAAAAAAGTGAGAAAAGAGATTATCGAAGCCGGACAAGATACGGATAAACCTGGGTTTGGAAGGAATTAACTTATGAAAGAATATAACATTGCTTCAATACCTGGTGACGGAATAGGAAAAGAAGTAGTCCCTGTAGGCTTAAAAGTTTTAAAAGATGCTGCAGAAAAGCATCAATTTAAAATAAATTTTACAGAATATGATTTTGCTTCCTGTGATTATTACGAAAAACACGGGAAAATGCTCCCAGATGACTGGAAAGAAAAATTAGGAAAACATGATGCTATATTTTTTGGAGCAGTTGGTATGCCAGATCAAGTCCCTGACCATATTTCTTTATGGGGTTCGCTACTTCAGTTTAGAAGAGAGTTTGATCAATATATTAATCTTAGACCGGTAAAATTATTTCCTGGTATTAACCCACCTTTAGCAAACAAAAAACCAGGTGATATCGACATGTTGATTGTTAGAGAAAATACTGAGGGCGAGTATTCTTCAGTTGGTGGAAGAATGTTTAAAAATACAGAAAGAGAAATTGCCGTCCAAGAAACAATAATGTCTGCATATGGAATAGACAGAGTTCAAAAATTTGCTTTTGAATTAGCCAAACAAAGAAAAAGAAAAAAATTAACCAATGCAACAAAATCAAATGGAATTTCAATTACGATGCCATTTTGGGATGAGCGTTTTAGTCAGATGAAAAAAAATTATCCAGATATTGAAACAGATCAGTTTCATATAGATATTTTAGTAGCTAGATTTGTACTTAATCCTGAGTGGTTTGATGTAGTGGTAGCATCTAATTTATTTGGAGATATCCTTTCTGATTTAGGGCCTGCTTGCACTGGAACTATTGGAATTGCTCCATCTGGAAATATTAATCCAGAAAATAAATTTCCATCTCTATTTGAGCCTGTGCATGGTTCAGCCCCTGATATTGCCGGGAAAGGAATTGCAAACCCTGTAGGTCAAATTTGGTCCGGCGCGATGATGTTAGATTATTTAGGAGAAAAACAGGCTTCTAATTCAATCGTTCAAGCTATTGAAAAATCTTTAAGTGAACAAAGTAACAGAACTAAAGATTTAGGTGGGGACGCTGATACTATTAAATGCTCTAATTCAATTCTAGCTAATCTTTAATTTTTTTATCTCAGTATAAATTTTATCCTCTATTTCGTTGATAAATTTATCGCTTTCTTTACCAGGCATGATGGGTTCTAAAAATGAAATATGTATATCACCTGTATATTTCATAAAACTATTTTTTGGCCAAACTTTTCCAGTGTTTAAAGCTACAGGAATGCAAGGTAAATTTAGAGCCTTATAAATTCTACCAGCTCCTTTCTTAAATGGTGGTTGTTCATCAAGTTTTACTCTAGTTCCTTGAGGGAATATAAGAAGAGGTCTTTTACTTTTATCTATTGTTTCTTTGATCTTATCAAAAAAGTTTAAATTTTCTTTTGTGGTAGTTTGTCTAACAATAGCAATAGATCCTATTTTTCTTAAATACCAACCAAATAGCGGGATATTTAAAAGTTCTTTTTTTAAAATAAAGATAGGGCCACACAAAGGTATCTGTAATGCAAAAGTTTCAAACATTGACTGATGAGCTGAAGCAACAAAAAAATTATCTACTTTTTTTAAATTTTTAACGCCGTGAAATATTACATTTGAATTAAGAATAATTTTTAATAGAAAGACTATATACTTAGCCGACACTCTTCCAAAAAATATTGTGAATTTACTAGGTAGAACTAATGTTGGTATAGCTAAGATAAAAATTGTTATGAGCCCAGCAAATAAAAAAATATTAAAGATTAAAGATTTTAAAAATTGCATTAAGAACTAATCAATTTTAGTAAATTTTGCTTCTTCCTTATATATCTTAATTTATTTTTATTGATTAAAATTTCAGCGATTAATGGTCTAGTGTTATAATTTGAAGACAATGACGAACCGTAAGCTCCAACATTAGTAATAGCTATAAAGTCGTTTTCATTTATTTTCTGATAATTTTTGTATATTCCAAATTTACAAGTACTTTCACAGATTGGTCCTACAAACTCTATTTTACCTTTCGTCCTTGCTGAGTTTTTAGAAACAGGAATAATTTGGTGAAACGCATCATATAAAGCAGGACGCATAAAATCATTCATACCAGCGTCTAATATAATAAAGTTTTTATTAGCTCCTTTTTTTATGAATTGTACTTTGCTTATTAAAAGACCAGTATTTCCTATTATTGATCTACCTGGTTCAAAAATTATTTTACAATCTAACTCTTTTGAAAAATTTTCTACGAGTTTAGAATATTTTTTTAGATTAATTGGCTTTTCTTTATTTGTATAATTTATGCCAAATCCACCTCCTAAATCTACATACTTTAAATTAAGTCTTAATTCTTTGATCAATTTGCTCATCACACTTAGAGTTTTTTTGAATGGTGTGTCATTTAAGATCTGACTTCCAATGTGAACACTAAGAGCATCTAGCTTAATATTTTTTAGAGAATTAATTGTTTTAAGAAAAACCTTAAAACTCTTAATTGACAATCCAAATTTATTTTCAGCCTTACCAGTTGATATATTTTTATGTGTTTTTGCATCAACATTCGGATTTAATCTAAATCCTATTGAAACTTTTTTTCTTAATTTTTTAGCCAAACTATTAACTAATTTAGCCTCACTTTCAGACTCACAGTTGATTAATAAAATGTTTTTATTGATAGCTATTTTCAATTCTTCCTCAGTTTTTCCTACACCAGAGAAAACAATTTTTTTTGCTTTTATACCTGCTTTCAGAGCTTTCAATAATTCACCACCTGATACTACATCAGCTCCAGCACCTATTCTTCCAAGCACTCTAAGTATATCTAGATTACTATTAGATTTTGCTGCAAAGCAAATTAAAGGATTAGTTTTTTTAAACGTATTTTTAAATTTAAGAAAATTTGTAATGATTTGATTTTCTGAATAAATGTAAAAAGGTGTTTTCTGTTTTTTTAAGATATTTTTAATTGATAAATTTTCAATAAATAAATTTTTACCAACATATCTTAAGTTTTGCATTTGATTATGAAATTATATTTATCTGATTAATTTTACCTTGATATTTAGGTTCAGATTTTTTTCCACAGCTTGATAGGATAAATATTACTAAGAAAAATGTAGCAACAATTTTCATTAAATTTCCTTTTTATATTTTCTTATCATTGATTTAACATTAATTATAGATGTTCCTCCATGAGATTTTTTCATATTCATGGAATTTTTAACATCAAATACTTTTAAAACACTTTTATCCAAATCTTTATAAAATTTTTTAACTTCTTCTAGACTTAATTCAGACAATAATTTTTTATTTTTTTCAGCAAAATTTACAAGTTTTGCTGAAATAGCATAAGCTTCTCTAAAAGATAAACTCTTATTTTTAACAAGATAGTCTGCAAAGTCGGTAGCCGTAGTATGACCTTGGTTAGCCATGAAAAGCATATTTGATTTATTAGCATAAACTGAATTAATTAATTCAGCGCTCATGGTTAGAGTATCTTTTAGAGTATCAAAACCACTGAAAACTAATTCTTTATCATCCTGCATATCCTTGAAGTAAGACATAGGAAGACCTTTCATGATTGTTAAAATTGCATTCAGTTTCCCATAATTAATTCCAACTTTCCCTCTTATAAGTTCTGCAGGATCAGGATTCTTTTTTTGTGGCATTATTGAAGAACCTGTAAGCATGCTATCTTTAAAAGAAATAAGTTTAAAAGCATCAGAATTATAAATAATAAAATCTTCTGCTAATCTCGAAAGATGCATTGCGCAAACAGCTGACGCGTATAAAAAATCTATTGCAAAATCTCTATCAGATACAGAATCGATAGAATTATCAGTTGGTTTTTTAAATCCTAGTTTTTTTGCGGTATAAGTTCTATCTATTTTATACGAAGTTCCAGAAAGTGCAGCTGATCCAAGAGGACATTCATCCAAAAGATTTAAATTATTTACAAATCTTTTTTTATCTCTCTTCAACATTTCAAAATAAGATAAAAGATAATGTGCAAATGAAATTGGTTGTGCGTTTTTCAAATGAGTTAAACCAGGCATTACTGTATCTGTATTTTTTTCTGCTTTTTTAAGCAAATTTTTCATCACTAAGGAAATATCTTTTATAATTTCTTTAGACGCATCTTTGATCCATAATTTAAAATCAGTAACCACTTGATCATTTCTTGATCTGGCAGTGTGCATATATCCGGCTGAAGGACCTATGATATCAAATAGTGCTTTTTCAATGTTTAAATGAATATCCTCATATTTCTCTTTAAATTCAAAACTGCCTCTATCTATCTGTGTCTTAATCTTTTTAAGTCCATTTATAATTTTATTACCATCTTCACTTTTAATGATCTTTTGTTTCATTAGCATTTGTGTGTGCACAATAGATGCAGCGATATCTTGTTCATAAAGTCTTTTATCAATATGAATTGAAGACCCAATCTTTTGAAACGATTGAGACGTTTTGTTTTTAAATCTATTAGACCAAATTGTTTTATTTTTCATTTTACTGTGTTATTTCTAATTTAAATTAATATGAAAATTAGTAAATCTTTTATAATCTATATTCACATAAGCCTTTTTTATCTGATTAGCCATAGTCTTTACGGGGCTGAAGATTTTTCAAAAAATATAGTAATTCATGAAAAACCGACTCAAATTAAAGAATTAAAGTTTAAAGATTCAGATCTTAATGATGTGGATTTAACTAACAAAAAAGGCAACATCATGATCTTGAATTTCTGGGCAACATGGTGCGCTCCTTGTAAAAGAGAAATGCCATCGCTTGAAAATTTAACTAATCAATTCCCACAAGTTAAAGTTTATGCCATTAACATGGAACAACCCAATAAACTTAAAGTCAGGGACTTTTTCAGTAGTATTGGAGTAGTTAGTTTAGATACCTATTATGATCCAAAGCTAAAGTTGGTAAAACAATTTAAAATGCGAGGGCTACCCACAAGCATTTTGATCGATAAAAATGGTGACGAATTTGGTAGGGTTATAGGTGAAGTGGATTTTGTCAGCGACGAGTTTATTAACTTAATAAAAAAGTATATTTAATTTTTAAAAAAATAAGCCAGTAAAACCAAAACAATGATCGCAATAAATTGAAGCAAAACACGCAATTGCATTAATTTATTAGAATATTTTTTACTAGTACTTCCACCCTTAAATAAAGTATATATACCCATAATTAAAACAACAGCGACAGCACCTAATAAAGTGAAACCAATAAAGTTAAAAAAAAATTCAGACATTTAATATTCTACTATCATGACCTATTCATTAAATACAATCGTTTTAGAACCACTTTCTAAAAATAAACCCAAAAATGCTGTAATACTTTGCCACGGTTATGGAGGAGATGGTAATGACATCTCAATTCTTGCAAATTATTGGCGAGCTCATTTACCTGATACAATATTCATTTGTCCAGATGCCCCTGAAAAATGTGCGGCAAGCCCTTCCGGGTTTCAATGGTTTGATTTAATGGATCAAACACCAGAACAAGTTTTAGCTAAATCACTGGTAGCCGAGAATAAATTAAACAAACTTATAGATGAAGTTAAAGAAAAAAATAAATTAAACTCATATCAAATAATTATCGGTGGATTTAGTCAAGGATGCATGATTACATTACAAACTGGATTAAAACGAAAAGATAAAGTAAATTCTGTAATTGGCTATTCTGGAAGAATTATAGACACAGAACATTTATCAAAAAACATAAATTCTAGGCCAAATGTAATCTTAATGCATGGTGATCTTGATCAAGTTGTATCGATCGACTCATTCTTAGAAGCGAAAGAATTTTTTGGAAAAAATAATTATGAAATAGAAACAAAAATATTTAAAAATTGTGAACATCGTATACCCACTGAGGGTTCTAGTTTAGGACTTCAATTCATTAAAAAACATTTTAATATATAAGCTTTATAACTGTAACATATTTATAACTTGATAAAATTTTTAGTATCAGTTAGCTTTAAGTATGATTATTTCTTCTGCGGATAAAGTTCCATTAGAAAAATGTCCAGCGCTTGTTTTAAACGCTGATTTTAGACCTTTAAGCTATTACCCTTTATCAATTTGGTGTTGGCAAGACGCAGTAAAATCAGTTTTCTTAGACCGCGTTAGTATAGTTTCAAATTATAAAAGAAAAATAAGAAGTCCTTCTTTTGAAATGAATTTACCAAGTGTAATAGCCCTTAAAAATTTTATTCAACCTTCAAAAAATCCAAACTTTACAAGGTTCAATGTTTTTTTAAGAGATAAGTTTGCCTGTCAATATTGTGGAGATAAAAAAGATTTAACTTTCGATCATTTATTACCAAAATCTAGAGGAGGACTAACAGATTGGAATAATGTTGTAACAGCTTGTTCAAGTTGTAATGTTAAGAAAGGTGGCAAACTTTATAAAGATTGTGATTTAAAGTTGGCTAACAAACCTTACGCACCTACTGTAGAAGATCTTCATAGAAATGGTAGGAACTTTCCACCAAACTTTTTACATGAAAGCTGGATGGATTACTTATATTGGGATATTGAATTAGAACCCTAATTAAATTTTTTCTGAAATTGTAATTGCTATTCTAGATGAGGTTTTAATTACTTTATCTAAAACTCCAAATAAACCTTTTTTTGTTGCTCCATGCTCATAAGCAATGTCTTTGTGATCTAATTCATCTTGACGAAATTTCATTATCTTTTCTTTTAACTCTTTCTCATCGTCACCAAGTTTGTAAGTTTGATTTTTATAATGATCATCAATTACTTCTTCCACAGACGCGGTGCAAAGCATAGCTGCTTTTTCACCAAGCATTGCAGTACCAAAACCAAGTGTTACTCCTAAGATATCCCAAAGAGGTAAAAGTTTTGTAGGTTTAATATTTCTTTTTTGAATCTCTCCATCGAAATATTCGTAATGTTCTTTTTCATGCTCTTTCATCTCTTCAATTTTTTGCTTTAAATATTCATCTTGCTTAAAAGTTTTAAGAGCTAAAAGTTGACCTTCATATATTTTAATAGCTCCACGCTCACCAGCGTGATCTACTCGGATGATTTCTTCTAAATATTTCTTATTAGTTTTTTCCATAATTTTTAATAACTTTAATCATAATACCACTTAATAAAATTGAAATAATTGTATTAATTGTAGCAAGAGAAAGCCCAAAAAACCTAAAAGTTACATCTTTACAGCTTACAGCTGTTTTGCTTTCAAGCTGTTTTAAAAGCTCTTTTGAAGATAAATTTTCAGAAGAGGCACCCAAATCGCATACTAATGACTCACTAAAAAAACCTTGTTCAATCCCAACATGGTAAAAAGAAACTACCGCACCAAAAATAAAAAGTAACAATAATATGCCAGCAATAACTTTTTGAAATTTATTTAATATAAATATTAACGAAATTAGAATTAATGCTGAAATGTAAGGAATTCTTTCTATTAAACATAAATTACAAGGTTTATGGCCTAATTTATATTGAATGAAGTAGGCAATAGCTAATGATAGAAAACTAAAAACTAAAATACTGTTTAAGATAAATTTATTATTAATCATTTGACGAAAATCATATACAGGGCGATAGCTAAAACTACAATAAAGATACCGGTTAAAGTAAACCATAGCGCACCTCTTTTCTCTATGAAATCACCAAATTTTTTTCCAAATAGATATGTAAAATAAGAAACTAAGAAAAATCTTAGCCCTCTAGTAAATAAACAAATAAAAAAGAATACAGGGAGATTATAAGCAATCACTCCACTTGTTATTGTAAAGACTTTAAAAGGAAGAGGGGTAAACCCAGCTAAAAACATAATGCCAAGCCAAGCTAAGAAACCACCTTTTGTTGACATCTTATCTTGCATCTCAAAAACTTTTTCCTCATACCCATAAAACTCAATTATTACCATTGAAGCGTCCAAGAAAAAAACTCCAAGCATATATCCGAACAATCCTCCAAGAACAGATCCAGTTGTAGCGATTAAAAAGATTTTTAAATAATCTTCTCTTTTAGCAACAACCATTGGCACAATCATCAAATCCGGTGGAACTGGAAAGAAAAAGCTTTCAATAAAAGCAACGAAACCTAGTAAAGGCTTAGAAAATTTATGTCTAGCAAGCTCTACGCATCTATCGTATAATTTTCTTAACATGAATTTAAAATGCACAATTCTTAGATACCTCGCAAGTTTAATTTTATCGACAGTTGTTATTTACGCTATCGTAATAGTTGCGGGAATATTTGGTGCGGATTACGGGTTCTCTCCGGGTGATACCTTTATCATTTGGATTTTAATGGCTATCCTTATTAATCAAAGCGTTACTTGGAAAAAATAATTTTTAATGAGCAAACCCGTAGATATAAAAATTGCTCAATTTACAAAGTCTGACAATCTAGAACAATCCCTAGATAGCGCTTTAATTTGGGAAATCTTTCAAAAAAATAATAATGAAGTTTTAAAACACTTCATAAAATTTCAACAAACTTGGGTAAATCAAGCTTATAGCGTATTTAAAGATTTCGATACGTACTTAGTGTTAATATATTTAATTAATAAAGTTTTTCTTAATTTATCTGATAGATTTCACTACATGTCTTTTGAAAGTTTTTATAATCAAGAGAAGCTATCAATAGATAAAATAAATTTAATTGAAATATCTAAAGATTTAAACATTCCAAAAGAAACGATAAGAAGAAAGGTAAACTTTTTACAGGATCAAGGTATAATTTTTAGAGATGGTAAATCTATATTTTTAAATGTATCTAAAATTTCAATACAAAAACCAGTAACATCGATAGGTTTAATCGCATCATGTTTGGCAAATTTTTCAAATTTATTGTCATCAGAAAAATGGTTTGGAGATAAAATTAATCAAGAAACAATAGTAAAGTTTATACATGATCATTTCACAGTAAGCTGGGAATATTACTTTAGATTTCAGATACCTTATTTAGTCCGTCATAGAACTTTTTTTGGTGACTTAGAGTCTTGGAACGTATGGGGTTCAATTGCAATAGTTCAAATGAGAGAGTTAATAGAAAAAACCCAAAAACAGGTTGTTGATTCTCCAGATAATTTTAAGGATTTTTTTCTACATTTGTTAAAACATAAAGCGAAAAGAGGTATTAACGCATCGTCGATATCTGATATTTCAGCCATTCCTAGAGCTACAGTAATTAGAAAGCTTAAAGCAATGGAAAAGAAAAAATTAATTAATAGAAATAAAAATCTTGAATATTCAGTAGGAAGTCAAGCAGCACACCTTAAGGGGTTAGAAACAAATTATCTTAAACATCAAAAACTTTGGTCAGATTTCACATCAACTATGTATAATTTGATGAAACATTCAAAACTAAAAATTAATTAAAATTATGGAAATAGCAAAAACAATAGCTCCGGTGTGCCTAGCCATAATAATGTTCGGTTTAGGTCTCGGTCTTACTTTAACAGATTTCAAAAGAGTAATTAAAATCCCTAGAGATTTTTTTATAGGGTTTTTAGGTCAAGTTGTAATACTTCCGATTATTGCTTTTATCTTAATTCATATTATTTCCATGCCACCAGAAATCGCTCTTGGTGTAATGATAATTGCAGCAGCACCTGGTGGAGTTACTTCAAATATATTAACTAAATTTGCAAATGGAGATGTAGCACTTTCTGTAACGTTAACAGCAGTTGTGAGTTTAATATCTGTGATAACAGTTCCTTTAATCGTCTATAATTCAGCAAGCTTTCTTGGTTTTGAAATAACTAAAGAAATATCAATGTTCAATATTGCAACTAAAATGTTTTTTGTAGTAACAGTACCTGTTATTTTCGGCATGATTGTAAGAAGTTTAATGACAGATTTTATTGTATCTAAAACTCTGTTGGTTCAGCGATTGTCGGTAATATTATTTCTAGTCATCTTTATTTCTATTTGGGTAGAAGAGTGGGACAGGATAGTAAGCTTTATTTCAAGAGCAGGTTTAGTAGCTTTTATTTTGAATATGACGATGATTTTTATAGGGTACTACATGGCAAAATTTTTAGCTTCGGGATTAGAGCAAAGAAAATGTATTTCACTAGAATGCGGCTTACAAAATGGAACCTTAGCTGTTTTTGTAGCCACACAATTATGGGATGATATTGTGTTTATGGTGCCAACAGCTGCATATGCACTAATTATGTTTGTTACATCAATTATTTTTGTTCTCATAGTAAGAAAAATAAATTAGATTATTTCAAAAAATGGGCGAATGGTGGAACTGGTAGACGCGCCGGACTCAAAATCCGGTGGTAGCAATACCTTGAGAGTTCGAGTCTCTCTTCGCCCACCAAGTTATGGAAATAGATAAACTAAATAGTCTAGTAGAACTTTATTTTAAAAAGTGTGATGCCGTCGATCCAAATAAGCCTTTTTTAAAATGGTTAAAACCTAATAAACCAACTTATACTTGGGGTGATATTAAGGAGAGAGTATTTAAGCTTTCTTCAAAAATAAAAAATTTAATCAATGAAGGTGACCGTTGTTTAATATTATCTGAGAATAGACCTTATTGGTTAATGTCAGATCTTGCAGTTATGAATGCAGGAGGAATTTCAGTTCCAATTTTTACGACATATTCATCTAATGATTATAAATATATTTTAAACGACTGTAATCCATCTTTAATTATTGTTTCAAATAATGACCAATTTAAAAAAATTAAAGATTACGTAAATTTAAATGAGCAAAAAATAATCTCTTTTGAAGAGATTGAAGCTGATAGTTTATTAATTAAGAATATTCTTAATGAAGATAATTATAAAAAAGAGATAAATGATAATTTAAAAAGAAATATGCCTGCATGTATTATTTATACATCAGGTACTTCAGGTAATCCTAAAGGAGTAATTTTAAGTCACGGCGGTATTCTATCTAATTGTGAAGGCGCAGTCGAATTACTTGAAACATTAACTAAAAAGAAAGATCCTACATTTCTAACTTGGTTACCTTTATCACATTCTTACGAACACACTGTTCAATTTATACAAATCATTGTAGGTGCTAAGGTTTTTTATGCTGAAAGTTTAGAAAAATTAATTTCTAATATGGGAGTTGCTAAACCAACTATTATGACGGCAGTTCCAAGATTTTACCAAAACCTTTTTACAAAAATAAACAAGAATTTTGAAAAACAAAAAGGGCTAAAAAGAAAATTGATTAACCAAACTTTATATCTTGGAAAAAAAATACTTAAAAAAGAGACATTAACTTTTGGAGAAAAAATCATAAATTTTTTATGTGAAAAATTAGTTAGAAAAAAACTAAGAAATCAATTTGGCGGAAATCTTCAAGCCTTTGTTTCTGGTGGAGGAGCCTTAGATCAAAATATTGGAGAATTTCTAAATGCTATAGGACTGCCCACTCTACAAGGCTACGGTCTAACAGAAACATCTCCAGTTGTAAGCTGTAATTTACCAGATTTAGTAAAAGTTGAGACCGTGGGTCCTCCATTTAGAGCTAATAAAGTGAGAATAGCAGAGGATGGTGAAATTTTAATAAAGGGTGAAAATGTGATGCTTGGTTATTGGAATCTTAAAGAAGAAACTGAAAGAGTAATAAAGGATGGGTGGCTGCATACAGGTGATATCGGTGAGCTTGATCATAATAATTATTTAAAAATAACTGATAGAAAAAAAGATATTATCGTTAATTTAGGTGGAGATAATATTTCACCAAGTAAAATTGAAAATATTTTATGCTTAAATGAACTTATTAAACAATCTTTTATTTACGGAGATAAAAAAAACTATTTAGTTGCATTATTAGTTACTGAAAAAGAAACAAATAATGATAAAATTAAACTTATAATTGAAAATATAAATAAAAGTTTAACTTTAATAGAAAAAGTTAAAAAATTTATTTTAATTAACGAAGAATTTACAATTGAAAACAATATGTTGACACCAACTTTAAAGTTAAAAAGAAAAGAAATAATTAAAAAATATAAACAACAATTAGAAAATCTCTATTAATTTTATAATAAAAATTAAAATAAATTGCTTAAAAAAACATTGATATTGCTAACTTTTTTAAAATATTCAAAAAATAAAAAAATTTATTAAAAAAAATTAATTTTGAATCAATTTTGTAAAATAATTTATGTTTGACATGAATCTTTTAATAATTAATGTTGAATTAACAAACGAATCATTAAGATTTGTTTAATAACAAGGGAGAAAAGATGGCTAAAAGAAGAAAAAAAGCTAAAAAGAAAAAGAAAAAAGCTAAAAAGAGAAGAAGAAAAAGATAGTTTTCTCTTTTACTAAACGCCCTTTTTAACTATTTTAAAAAGGGCGTTTTTTTATTCTGCGCTTTCTGAAATATTAGTTCTCCCTAAAGCTTTATCCATTTTTTTCTGAACTTCTTCTGGACTTGTTTTGAGAACTGCCTCGAACTCAGATTTAAGTCTTTCGTAGGCTTTTTCAAATAGTTGTCTTTCAGAGTAAGACTGATCGGCTATGATATCTGTGTTCTTATTAAGATCTTTTACCACTTCAGCTAATTCATAAATTTTACCCGAGTTGATTTTTTGATCATATTCTTGAGCACGTCTACTCCACATTGTTCTTTTTATCTTTGGTTTAGTTTTTAAAATAGAAATGCATTTATTGATTTGATTAATAGAAGAGACCGGCCTTAATTTTGATTGTTGATTTATAGGAACAGTCAAAGTTAGTTTTTCTTTTTCAACTAGTATTTTATAAAATTGAATATCAATTTCTCCAATTTTGGCTTTTTCAATTGCTGTAATTTTACCTACGCCATGTTTTGGATACACAACAAAATCTTTTAGATTGTAAATACGTTTTTCTGTTGGCTGTTTTTTAATCTTTTTAATTTCAGGTTTTTCATCTTGTCCAGTGATATTGCCTTTTTTTTCAACAAGCTTAGCTGAAGGTTTCGTAGAATTCTTAATCTTTACTTTTTTTGTTTTTTTTACTTTTTTTGTTTTTTTTACTTTTTTCTTTTTAGGCATGTTTTTTATTTTCCGGGTTTTTCAGAGAAATGCTTATCGTATTTATCTTTAATTTCTCTAAATTTTTCATGTTCGGCCATTGGCTCTTTTTTTTTTGAAATATTAGGCCATATTGCAGAAAACTTTTTATTAAGCAACAGCCATTTTTCCATTTCTTTGACACTCTCATCAGTATCAGCCTTTATAGCATCTATTGGACATTCAGGTTCGCAAACTCCACAATCAATACATTCATCTGGATTGATAACCAGCATATTTTCTCCTTCATAAAAACAATCTACTGGACAAACCTCTACACAATCGGTCAGCTTACATTTAATACATTCATCTTTTACAATATATGTCATTTTGAATTAAGTAAGTTTAGTTTAATTTCAGCACTTTCTTTATCTGAAAAATATATTAACCCGCAAATCCGTCTCATTAAATTAGATTCATATTGATCTACAGTATTATCAGATATTAATACTTTCCAAAGATGTTCAATAATATCTTTTTTTATTTCTAACGAATTTTGTTTTATAATATTTGTGTAATTAAGTAGTTGATTTGAGTTTTTTTCTATTTCTTCAGCTTTCTTTAAAATTTCATTTGAATCCTCATCTTTTAGATAAGATTTTATAAATTCTTTGACCAGCTTTTTTTCATGGTTTGAATAATTCTCATCAATATTAGCAGCATGTACTAGTAATGCCGTTATACCAATTACACTTTCTTTATCTAGCTTGCTCATGAATTATTTAATATTTAAAGTACGGAGTTTATTAAATGGATTTTCTTTATTGTCAAACCTAAATAATTTCTTTTTTTTCTTCTTTTCACCTTTAAAAATATACGTATCTTCTTCTTTATCCTTTTTATAATTCATATAATTCATTAATTTAAAGAAATTTTCTTTAGAGCAGCCCAATAAATTCATCATACTCGCGTTTATTTTGAATTTTTTATCTTTTGAACTATCTATTATTTTAATAAATAACTTCTCTAAAATATCAATTCTTACAAAAAACTCCTCAAATTTTTCAAAACCACAAAGCAGTAAAAAATTCTTTTCCAAATTTGCATCAGTTAAGAAATTTAACCCCGATTTAGGTATTGTATTTTTACTAGACAAGTTATGAAATAAACTCCATAAACTTATTCGAAATTCTACAGCTTTTGGTTTTAACATTTTAGGTAAGTAAATATGGTACCTTCCTATTTTAATTCCCATTCCCCATAATTTCTTTCTTTCTTCAGCAGGAATTAAGTTTACAATTTTATCGACTTCGCTTCGTTTGACCACTCCATTTTTCTCATAAAGTTGAAATACAAGTCCTCTAAGATATTGGTTGTTAATCTTATGTTTAGTAAGCTTAATTAAATCTCCCAAAACATCGTTTATATAATTTTCTAACCATTTTGCTAAAAAATTAGTTAATTTTAATTTAGAGGTTTCGTCTATAGAATCGTCAGCAATTATATCGAATTCTGGATTTAAATAGTTACTACCTTTTTTTAATCGAGCAATAGGATTATGTTTCCAAATAATTTTATTTTCATTGTTAATTGATAATTCTGTGCCATTTAAAATATTTTCTACCCTTTTGATTAATTCTTGCTCAACACCTTTTCTTGCTGCCTTTTTAATTGATTTTATATCTGTATCTAAAGTTTTTGATGTAACTTCTATTAAAAATTTTAAGCCTTTTAATTCACCAATTAGCTGCCCGTCTATATAGATCTTATTATCTTCGTTGATCTCAGTATTTAGGACTAAATCTTGCTTAAGGTTACGTGAGAGAATACTAATTTTTTTATCAATAAAACTTTTTGTTAGCTCATCATGTAATTTATCTGAAAGTTTATCTTCGATGCTTTTTGTGAGTTGAACCCAATAATCTGAATTTTCTACCCAATTCTTTTTATTCGCAACATAGGACCAAGTTCTGACATTAGAAAGTCTGTGTGATAGCAAATCCACATTCCCATGATCTTTTTCAAGACCTTTCAGTTGCTCTTTCATAAAAGTACTTGGAATTCTTTTTTTTCTTGTTGAAAGGAATTGGAATACTTTATCAATAATATTGATATGTTGACCATAAGCTTTTTTTTCAAAATCAGGTATCTGACAACATTCCCAGAGTAATTCTAAGTTTTTATGATAAATTATGTTGTTAGCACCTTTTTTTAGAAAAAATCTTAATACACTTTCATCAAGCGAGTCACTCGTTCTTAGTAAATTTTTTTTATCAGGTTTGAGTTCAAGTGATGCTATTAGCTTTTCGGGGTTGCTAAAATTCAGGTTTGAATTCCTCCAATAAATTGATTTAGTATCTGGTAACTGATGTTTCTCTATTTTTTCTATTTCATCTGAATTCAAAGTCTCACAGTCACCTGTTGTGCCAAATCCACCATCGTTTTTATATCTTCCTGCTCGGCCAGCGATTTGAGACATTTCAATTAGATTGAGTCGTCTAGTTTTTTTGCCATCAAATTTTTTTAAATTTGAGAAATAGATTTCGTTTATGTCCATATTTAATCCCATACCTATCGCATCAGTTGCAATTAAGTAGTCCACGTCTCCAGATTGATACAATCCTACTTGTGAGTTCCTAGTTTTTGGACTTAAGGAGCCCATAATTACTGCAGCCCCACCTTTTTGTCTTCTTACTAATTCTGCAATTGCATAAACTTCTTCAATTGAAAAAGCTATTATTGCAACTTTACGATCCAAACGAGATATTTTTTTAATTCCAGAGTAACTTAATTTTGAAAACCTTTCCTTTTTTTCAAACTCTACGCCTTCGACAAGTTCACCAATTATATTTTCCATTACTTGTGAACCTAAGAACATCGTCAATTTTGTTCCTCTAGATTCAAGCATTCTCTCAGTAAAGATATGGCCACGCTCTCTATCAGAACACATTTGTATTTCGTCAATTGCAATAAAGTCTACTTCTTTATTTTTAGGCATCGACTCAACAGTACAAATGAAATAGCTTGCAGTGCTTGGAATAATTTTTTCTTCACCTGTAATTAAAGCTACTTTTTCTGTCACGACTTTATTTACACATTTGTCATAAACTTCTCTTGCCAACAATCTTAAGGGTAATCCAAAAATACCCGAGTCAAATTCAAGCATTTTTTCTATTGCAACATGAGTTTTTCCCGTATTCGTTGGACCCAGTAATGCAATTATTCTTTGAGATTGATAAGTCATTTTTTTGTGTTAGAAATTTTTATTTATACTATATGTAGACCTAAGTTGAGAACAAAATAAGATTAAAACATGACCGAATCGTTTTGTCAAATGTTCCAATTTTCACAATTGATTTGACTTGTAATAGCCAGTCCCCGTATAGGTAATTAAAAGTTAAAATGTCTTCTAAAGTAAAAAAAAAAATTTTAAAACTTAAAGAATCCACTACACTTGTAATTAACGAAAAGTCCAAAGAACTAATATCAAATGGAAAAAAAGTATATCAGTTTGGCTTTGGGCAGTCTCCATTCCCAGTTCCAGAAAAAATTGTTGAAGCGTTAAAAAAAAATGCTCACAGAAAAGAATACTTACCTATTCAAGGATTACCTGAACTTAGAGAGAATATTTCAAAGTATTTAGCAAAAAGAACAGGAAATAATTATCCAAAAGAGAATATATTAATTACACCGGGTTCAAAAGAAGCAATGCTATTGATACATATTGCTTTTAATGGAGAAATTATAATTCCTGCACCCGGCTGGGTTTCTTATGAGCCACAAGCAGAAATAGGTTCAAATAAAGTTCACTGGTTGGAGACTACAAGAGAAAATAATTGGTTTCCTACTGGAAAAGAACTCGAAAAAAAAATCAAATCAGTTGGAAAAAATAAAAATTTAATCTTAATTCTTAATTCACCAAATAATCCATCTGGAGCAGTTTGTAAAAATTTAGAAGAGCTAGCTAAAGTAGCAAAAAAATACAAAATTATGATTTTATCAGATGAAATCTATACAGATCTTACATTTACCGGTGAATATAATTCGATCTCAAAATTTTATCCTGAATTAACTTTTATAACTGGAGGCTTGAGTAAATGGTGTGGAGCAGGAGGTTGGAGACTGGGATTTTTAGCCGTTCCAAAAAAATTAACTGAATTTTTAAAAAGTTTAAAGTCTCTTGCTAGTGAGTCTTACTCTACAGTTAATACACCAACACAATTCGCCTCTGTAGAAGCTTATGCTAACGAACATGATCTTTACAAACTTAAAGTAAGAGCAATACTTAAAGCTGTTGGAGACTATGTTTACAATAATCTTAAATCAAACAAGATATTGATAGCACCTCCTCAAGGAGCATTTTATTTAATGCCAGAATTTAAAAATAAAAAATATAAAACGTCTTCAGAACTATGTAATGCAATTTTAAATGACACTGGAGTAGCAATGTTGCCAGGCTCTGATTTTGGTTTTAAACCCAAAAAAATGTTAACTAGATTAAGTTATACAGATTTTGATGGTGTAGAATTTTTTAGAAACGTTACAAACTGCAAAATGATAGATGATGAAATGATCAAAAAGCATGCCCCAAATGTAGTTGAAGGTGTTTCTAAATTGTCAAATTGGGTTAAAAATTTATAAGAATCTCTTTGACCTCAATTCAATAACG
>VMHT01089505.1_pt1 | contig 23001 bp, 21 predicted proteins | sample 4693611 | NCBI WGS metagenome assembly VMHT01 (sample SAMN12280063, study PRJNA550983) | marine metagenome | isolation source: seawater sampled from same location over 5 years 0.02-0.2 micron viral filtrate | place: USA: collected off the coast of southern California halfway between the port... ...
CTAATTAAAGGAACTCCAGCACACATAGAAACCACTGCGCTTCCGCTTGGTCTAGGATTAATTTCTAAAATTTGAGGTATATTATTTTGATCATACATAATATCACAATCATAAAGCCAAGATAATTTAAATTTAGATATAATTTTTTTTCCTAAATTAATTAAATTTTTATCATTAACAATAATATGCCCATCATTCGGTACAGCAGAGTTAAATCTCTTTCTGGGGATTATTCTCAAAGGTTTACCTTTCCAAGCTAAAATATCTAAATCATAAACAGGTTCTTTTAATTTATTCATCAATATTAAAGGGTAACTTTTCGTTAGATTTTTTTTAAACTTATTTTTAAAACTCTTTAGACTTGTTTCAATTTCTCTTCTATCATTAAAAATCTTAAATCCTTTAATTTTACTAGAAATTATAAAAACATTTCTGCCACCACGAGAATTTACAGGTTTCAAAACAATTTTTTTATATTTTTTTAGCATTTTAGTTATCTCGAAATTTAATTGTGAGGGGTTGCCAATAGAAATATATTCAGGTCTTGGAATATTCAGTTGTTTTAATTTTTCGTAAGTTAAAAATTTATTGTTAAAAATTTTAATTGTATTGAAATCTGTGCAGGCTAATTTAGTTTTATTATTTTCTATAAATTTTCTATTTTTAGACAAAGTGTATGCTTCCTCATCTGAAGTTGGTAAAACTAAATCGATTTTATGTTTTTTACAAATTGATGAAATTTTTTTAATATAATTTTTATTGCTTGGATTTGGAACCTGATAAAAAAAATTACAGAAATTTTTACCAATAGCATTTGACTTTACATCTGTTCCAATAATTTTTGATGAAATTTTTTTATCATTTTTAATTGATAAAATTAATTTTGGCCCAAATTCTCCACCAACAGAAGTAATCAAAATTTTAAAATTCATTTATCTAAAATGACTATACGTTAAATTTGAATCTTTCTTAATAAATTTTAAAGATTTTTTTCCCAGGACTTTATAAACCATCTTAGGTGGAAGACAATTTTTTGGATTTAGACCTCTTTTAATTGATAAATTTTCTTTAGAAAATTTTACACCTTTATTGATATTACTTTTGGCTACAATAATTCTCTTAAGAGAATTTCTTGCCTTTAAAATAGATTTCTCCAATTTTAATTTTTCAGATCCCATAATTTTTTCTGCCAATCTAATTTTTTTCACCATAATTTTGAATTCTTTTGGTTCTAATGATATTTTGTGATCGAAACCTTTACGTTTTCGATTTAAAGTAAAATGCTTTTCTAAATATGTAGCTCCAGCAGCAACAGATAAAAAAGCTGCATCAGTTCCTATGCTATGATCTGAAAAACCAACCTCACATTTAAATTTTTTCTTATATAGATTGATTTTATTAAGGTTAATATTTTCATTTTTAACAGGGTAATTTGAAGTGCACTGTAAAACAACAATTTTTTTATTTCCCCTTGCCTTAATCGTTTTAATAGCTTCTCTAACCTCTTCAAATTTTGCAATCCCAGTAGATAAAATCATTGTCCGTTTAAATTTTGATAGCTGTGAAATTAAAGGTATATGGTGAATTAATCCTGATGAAATTTTCCATGCAATAGGATTAAGTTTCTCTACCCAATTGGCCGTATTAATGTCACCACAAGTAGTAAAAATCTTAATTTTTTTTCTTTTTGCATATTTAAAAGCTTTTTTTGTTTCGTTAATTGTCAACATTCCTTTCTTAAAAATTTTAAAACTTTTTGATTTTTCTACATAATTGTTTTGGGGATCAATAGTTTGTAATTTGACAGCGTCTGCCCCAGCAAGTTTAGCTTTCTTGATTAATCTAAGACACTTATTAATATTACCTTCATGATTGATTCCAATTTCCGCAATTATAAATACTTTTTTTTTCATTTAATTAAGTCTTTTAAAAGGTTTTTTTGATATAGGATAAGACAGCAATTCCAAAATATTTTCTTCTTTATTTTCACATTTTTTAATTACTTTAAACAAATCATTTAGTTTATCTAGGTAACTGTCTAACACCTTTTTTTCATGATAAATACTTAAGTAGACAGAGTTTGATGCTAAAAAGCCCTTCTTTAACATCTCTTGTGTAATGAAAGTTTTATAAGCTTGAAAGTCTTTAGATTTTATTTCAAATTTTGATATGCTTGGCAGTCCGTTAATTATTAACTCAAGGTCATTTTCTTTTGCAATTTTAAGCCATTTATTATTGAGATATTTACCAGTTTTAGTTATTATTTCCCACGATTTCAATTTTTCCATAATTTCTAGAGTTTTTAAGGCTGCTACGGGCCCTAATCTTTCAGTCCAAAAAGTACTACTAATAAAAGTTTGTTTTGCATGACTCATTATTTCTTTTTTTCCGAGCACAGCAGTAATAGGGTAACCATTTCCTAGAGCTTTTCCCAATACTATCATATCTGGCTGAATATTAATTTTTTTGTAAATGCCTCCTAAAGTTTCTCTAAAACCAGATGTACATTCATCAAAAATCAAAATAGCACCTTTTTTTTTAGAAACGTCTCTAACATGATTTAAAAATTTTTTATTTAACAATTTATTTCTGGATACTTCCATTATTATTATTCCTATATTTTTTGTTTTTATTATTTGGTTAAATTTTTTATAGTCTCCGTATTCAAAAGCAAAGCAGGTATTTTTCAAAAAATTAGGGACACCGTTAGGCTTTAAGGATGTTATTAAATGCTTATCTAAATTTTTCTGATTATCTAAATTTGAAGAGAGATACCAATCATGCCAACCATGGTATCCACAAATCGCAATTTTATGTTTATTTTTATTTTGGGAAGCTCTAGCAATTCTTATTGCTATTGCATTAGCTTCACCACCAGTCCTAGCAAATCTTGCCATATCGAGACCAGGGTGTAGATCTATAAGCTTTTCTGCAAGCTGTACTTCTTCGGGACTATTAAGAGTTGATATGTTACCACAATTTATAAAATGTTTAACTTTGTTGTCAATCTGAGTATTTGCGTAACCTAGTATATTTGTACCAACACCCATAGTACATACATCTGTATATTTTTTTTTGGTAAGATCCCAAATGAAAATTTTTTTAGCTTTTGAATAATATGTTGGCCAACCACCAGGTAAAAGACCATCTGGGTTTTTTGACAAAAGTGAGTTACCTCCAGGAATAATTGATTTAGCTCTTTTCCAAAGTTTCTGATTATCATCCAGGTATCCGCCTTCATTTATTTTAATGTGAGAATTAATCTTAAATAATTTTTTTTTCATTTTTGATAATTTAACAACTTCACGCCAATTAAAATGAATATTAGGCTTAAAATAGTTAAAAATATTTTTTATTAAATCAAAATCGCTTTCTTCATCTAAAGTAACTCTTAATTTAGAAATATTTTTAATTGGTGAGCTTACATGTTGAGTTTTAAATTTTTTTATATTATCTCTAAAAAATCTTGTAACACCCTCCCGTTGTATTTCAGATTTAGAGTATTTGTTAGCTAAATTCAACGATTTAAAATTAAATACCTCTACATCAAATCCGTCTGGATAAGTGTGAGGAAAACCATTGTAAACGTAATCTAATTTTTTTTTTTTTAAAATGTCGATATAATTGTCAACAATTTTTGGATCAACAAGTGGACAGTCAGAGGTAATTCTTACAATTATATCACTCTTAAACTTTTTTGCAGCCATGTAATATCGTTTCAATACATTATGTTCAGGACCTATAAAAACTTTTGCTTTAAGCTCTTTTGTAATGAATTTTTTAAGTTTTAAATTTCCTTTATTTTTAGGTATAGCAAAAACTATTTCATCAGCCTTTCGTGATTTTAAAAGACGTTTGTATATTAACTCAATAATTGATTTATTGTTTATCTTTTTTAATATTTTGTTTGGAAGTCTTTTTGATCCAAGCCTTGCTTGAATGATGATACTAGTTTTCATATTTAAAATTAAGTAAGTTTTTTTTATAAATAAATTATGATTTTAACGTTCATGAATTGAACAGTAAACAAATATTATTTAAAATACTAACGTTACTAGTATCTTTTTAAAATCTTTATTAGTATAATATTTTATTATGAAAAAAATAATGTTAGTTGCTGCTCACCCAGATGATGAACTTTTAGGATCAGCAGGAACATTATTATTCTACAAAAAAAAAGGTTATAAAATTAAAATTGTATTTCTAAGCGATGGAGAAAGTTCAAGGAATATTGATAAAAAAAAAAAAGATACCTTAATAAAACTTAGAAAAACTCAAGCAATAAAAGTATCAAAAATATGCAGATTTGAGGAACCTATATTTGCAAAATTCCCAGATAATCGTTTGGATACGATTCCAATGTTAACAGTTGTCAAATTTATTGAGACCGAAATCCAAAAGTTTAAACCCTCTATTATAATCACTCATAATGAAAATGATTTAAATGTTGATCACATGTTAACATTTAAAGCTGTAGTAACTGCAACTCGCCCTTCAACAAAAACTTTCGTTAAATCAATTTATTGCTTCGAAACACCTTCAAGTACAGAAAATAATTTTTCTAAGGTAAAAGTTAGTTTCAATCCTAATCTATATTTTGATATTTCTAATTATATAACTAAAAAAATTAAACTTTTAAAAATATATAAAAAAGAAATTAAAAAGTACCCTCATTCAAGATCATTAGAAGGCATAAAAGTTTTAGCAAAATATAGAGGAGCACAAATTGGCGTCAAATATGCTGAAGCATTTTACTTGTTGAGAAAACTTCATTAAAAACAATTTAGATAATTTATATAATAAATTAATATTAATGAATATAGCTTTTAGGACAGACAGTTCTTATACAATAGGTACAGGACACGTTCATAGATGTTTGAATATTGCTAGAAAATTTAAACAAAAAAAAAATAAATGTTATTTTTTCTCAAATGAGTACCCAGGAAACATAAACAAATTAATTCAGGATGAATTTGATTTAATAAGATTATCAACAAAATACTCAAACGAAATTTATTCTGATAAAAGTAATCTCATTGACGCAAATCTAACAATTAAATTAATAAAAAAGCTTAAAATAGATTTATTATGTATAGATAGCTATATGATTAAAGAAGAGTGGGAAAAAAAAGTTTCAAAAGTCTGTAAGATAGTTTTTATATCAGATTTTTTAGATAGAAAAAGTTTATGCAACTATTACATAAATTATAACATTCCTTATGAAAATAATTATATATCTAAAAATCTTCCAATTAAATCTAAAAAACTTATCGGATCAGATTATTCAATAATTAAAAAATTACCTAATTTTAAAAAAAAAAAAACGAAAAAAAAGATTACTGTATTTATGGGTGGCGTGGACACAAAAAATTATACGAAAAGGATAATAAATATTCTCTCTAATAAAAATTTTAGGGATTTTGAAAAAATCATTATTGTTGGTTTGAGAAATAAAAATATGAGTACTATTAAAGAACAAATAAAAAATCTAAAAAATTTTTACTATGTTTTGGGTAATAAAAAAAATTTGTATTCATTTTTTCTAAATTCAGATCTTGTAATAACAGGTGTAGGCACATCAATGTATGAACATTTTGCTTTAGGATTAAATTCAATTGTAATTGCTCAAAATAAATTACAAAATAAAATAGTAAATAATTTGTCATTATTAAATCTAATTAATTTTATTAAATACAAACAAAATATTAGCAAAAGTTACGTTCATAAAATTTTAAATCGAAAATATTTATTAGATAAAAAAAATACTTTAAAAAATTTATTTGATACAAGAGGAACTACAAGAATAGTTGATTATTTTCTTTCTAAAAACATTCTTGAAAAAGCAAAATTAAAAAAAGCCAAATATGAAGATAGGTTTTTTTTGTTTAAATTACTCAATGATCCTGAGGTAATTAAAAATTCATTAAAAAGAACAAGTACCAGTATTGAGAGTCATAATAAATGGATAAAAAAAAATATTTATAAAAAAAATACAAAAATTTTCATTTTTAAATCAACAAATCATAACTTAGGACAAGTAAGATTTGATAGAATCTCTAAAAATAAAACTATAATTACTTATTCCATTTCAAATGAATTTAAAAAAAATGATTTTGGTCTTAAAATGTTAAATTTAGCATTAAAAAAAAATTCTTTTAAAACACCATTATACGCAACTGTAAAAAAAGATAATATACCTTCAAATAAAATTATGAAAAAATTAGGTTTCTTAATAAAAAAAAAAAAACAAAAAGATGATTTAATTTATTATTACAAAAAAAGTTAAATTCGTTAATATTTTACTTTATTAAATCATTCATAATTGTTCATATATTGAATTCATATTTATGTATTGTTTGAAAAACATAGTTTTTGCAATATAACCTTGGAACATGCCTAAGAAAAAAATAATCAATAATAATAAACAGGGCATTGTTTTTTGGTTGACTGGTTATTCAGGATCTGGAAAAACTGAAATTTCAAAACTGTTATATAAAAAAATAGAAAAAAAATTTGGAAAAACAGTAAGATTTAGTGGGGATGATTTAAGAATACTTTTAAATCTAAATGGTTATACAAAAAAAGAAAGAAAAAAAATTAGTTTAAAATATCATGATGTCTGTAAAAGATTTTCTTTAAAAGGTGTGAATGTTTTAATTGATGTAGTAGCTTTATTTGACTCAGTAAGAAAAAAAAATAGGCAATATTTGAGTAATTATATTGAGATTTATATTAAGACTGATTTAAAAAAAGTGATGAGTAGGAAAGAAAAACCTTTTTATCGAAAAAATGTTAAAAATGTATATAGCAAGGATATTAAAGCCGAACTTCCAAAAAAACCTGATATAATTCAAGTAAATTCATTCACAAAAACAACATCTTTTCTGAGTAAGGAAATATTTAAAAAGATTATTGTTAAACTTTCTTAAATGAAAATAGTGATATTATTTACAGGTGGTAGATCTGGTTCAGATTTATTGCAAAGTTTATTTGACGGACACAAGGAAGTTGCTCAATTTCCAGGTATTTTACATTTTACAAATGATTTATTAAAAATATTCAATTTAAAAGATCCAAAAAAAATTGCACAAAAATTTATTTCTTTAAATCAATTATTTTTTGACTCGAGACTCAATTTAAAAGAAAGACACAATAAATTAGGAAAAAAAAAAAATGAATTTTATATTATAAATAAAAAAATATTTGAAAAAAATTTTGTTAATCTTTTTAATAAAACTAAAAAAAATAATTTAGATATTTTAGTATGTTTGCATAAAGCATATATGTTTAGCACAGGTCTAAAAAAAAATAAATTTAAGATCATTTTTTTACATTTACATTTATTTGAAAATTTTGAAAATTATCTCAAAGTTTTAAATATTTATAAAAATTCAAAAATTTTAATTACTTATAGAGATCCATTGGTAAGTATGTGCTCTACTGTTAAGAATTGGTTATCATATAAAAAAGGTATTGATATGACACCTAGAAATTTATTTAAGAATTATCTGTTTCATTTCAATATTTTCAATAATCTAAAAAAATATAAAAATATAACAAGAGTGGTCAAATTAGAGAAAATTCATACAAAAAGTAGAACAACTCTTAAAAGATTGAGTAATTTTATTGGAATAAAATATTCAAATACTTTACTTCATTCAACATACTTTGGAAAAAAATGGTGGGGTGACTCTATTAGTAAAAAATATCTAGACGGTTTAAATCCAAATTTTAGTAATAAATTTGATAAAAATATTTTTACAAAAGATGATTTAGAATTTATAGAAAATAAGATTATGAATATTTTGATTAAATACAAATATCCAACAAGATCAAATTCTTTAATTAAAATGGGTAATTACTATTTTCCATTTTTTAAATTTGAAAAAAAAATTTATAGAAATGCATTTAATGATTGGGAATTTAAAACAAAACTTTCAATTTTTTATTTTTATATTAAAAGGATTATTTTATTTAAAAAAAAATTTTTAAAACAAAGCTTACCGAATGAAATTTAAAAAAAATAAAAAATATTATTGGGATAAAGTATACTCTAGAATAAAAAATGTTAAGAAGCCCAGTACTTTTGCAAAATTTTGTCTGAAAAGATTTATAGATACTAAAAAAAATAAAAAATTACTTGATATTGGATGTGGAGATGGAAGGGATACTCTCCTTTTTTCCAAAAGATTACACTCAACAGGTATTGATAAATCGAAGAAAGCAATCAGTTTTTTGAAAAAAAAATATTCTAAAAATAAAGAATTAATTTTTCTTAATACTGATTTGAATTTCTTAAATAGATTAAAATTACCAAAATATGATTATATTTATCTAAGATTTGTATTTCATGCAGTTAAACTCTCTACAGAGGATAAAATTTTTTCTCACCTTAAGAATTTGATGAAAAAAGATTCTGTTGTAATGGCAGAATTTAGAACGGATAAAGACCCAATGATGAAATATGGAAAAAAAATTAGTGAGAATGAAACATTTACTGATCACTATAGACGTTTTATAAATTTTAAAAAATTTATAGATGGACTAAAAAAAAAAGATATAAAATAATATATCAAATAGAAAAAAGAGGTATGTCAAAATTTAAAAATGACAACCCTGTTTTATGTAGAGTTATATTTAGAAAATTATCAAATACTATTATTGATGGGAAAACTTCATGAATATTAAAGATGTGATTATTACTGAATTGAAAATAATAAAAGACAATAGAGGCAAGGTTATGCATATGATGCGTAATGATAGTAATGTTTTTAAAAGTTTTGGGGAAATTTACTTTTCCACAATTTTTAAAGATGTTGTGAAGGCATGGCATTTGCACAAAGAAGCCACTTTAAACTATGCTTGCATTAAAGGAAAAGTAAAGCTAGTTCTGTTCGATGATAGAAAAGATAGTAATACCAGATCAACCTATGAGGAGATTATTTTAAGTCCTGAAAAATATTTTTTAATAACCATACCTCCAAATGTTTGGAATGGTTTTAAAGGTCTAGATGAAGGTGAGTCTATAATTGCAAATTGTTTAAATTTGCCACACAATGAAAAAGAAATGGTTAGAGAAGATCCTTATAGTAAAAAATTTCAATATAACTGGAATAAATAAAAGTGAAGGTAGTAATTTTAGCTGGTGGTTACGGAACTAGACTTTCGGAATATACAAAGACAATTCCAAAACCAATGGTAAAAGTTCTCGGAAAACCAATAATTCAAAGAATAATTGATTATTATATATCCTATGGACATTATGAGTTTTATATAGCTTTAGGATACAAAGGAGCAGAGATAAAAAAATATTTTGCAAAAAAAAAATTCCTTAAAAAAATTAGGATCAATCTTATTGAAACTGGAAAAAATACAATGACCGGTGGAAGATTAAAGAGATTAAAGAAATATTTAAACGAAACTTTTTTAATGACATATGGAGATGGCTTGACTAATTTGAATTTAGATAAGTTGATAAAATTTCATAAAAAAAATAAGAAAATTTTTACCTTAACAGCTGTTAGACCTCCAGCTAGATTTGGAGCAATTAAGATTAAAGGTAATTATGTAAATTATTTTAAAGAAAAAAATAATCTAGATGAGGGTTGGATAAATGGTGGTTTTTTTGTTATAGAACCAAAATTTTTCAAATATCTTAAAAATGACAAAACTTATCTTGAAAGAGAGCCTTTTGAAAAATTAACAAAAAAGAGGAAATTACTTGCATATAAACACAAAGGCTTTTGGCAATGTATGGATACACTTCGAGATAAAGAAATTTTAGAAAAAAAATTAAAAAAAAAAAATCTTTTTTGAAAAGAGAATATAAAATTTGTTGATAAAATATGAATAAAATATTTAATTTATTTGATTATGAGCTCAAGATAAAAATTTTTTATCTCATTTTTTTTATGGTTTTAGCTTCATTTTTAGAACTTATGGGATTGGGGTTGGTTATATTAATATTAAATTCTTTTTTAGGTCTAGATGATAATTTTACAAGGATAATTAATGACTACACTCAACATTACTTCAAAATAAATTTAGATTCTGAACAAATAATTTCTTTTATATTTATTTTGTTCACTTTTAAATTGTTAGTTTTGATTCTGGTATCTTGGAAAGAAACAAGTTTTTACGCAAAATTTAGAGAAAACATCTCAAATAAACTTTATCATAATTTTTTAAATAGAAATGTTAAAAATCTTTTACGTAAGAATAGTGCTGAATATATAAGAAATTTTACTGAAGAAATCAATGTAAGTCTTTTATTTATTACAAGCAGCTTAAAATTAATTTTAGATTCAATATTAATAATGACTTTTTTGATTTTTTTAATTTATTTTGATCCTATTATAACCATAACTGTTTATATCTTTTTTTCTTCATTAGGAATTATTTACTATAAATTAGTTAAAAATAAATTAGCCAATTGGGCTATAATCAGTTTAGAAAATCGAAAAAAAAAAATACAATTTATTACAGAAAGCTTTTCTGCCATTAAATCAATCAAAATTTTATCAAGAGAAAATTTTTTTTTAGAGAAATTTAAAAAACAAATAGAGTCTATTAGCAAAATACAATTTAGGATTAATTTTCTAGGTGAACTTCCAAGAAATATTCTTGAGTATATTTTATTTATAAGTATTTTATTTTTATTTCTCTTTTTAATAAAAAATAATTATTCAAATGAGAATATTATTCAACTATTATCAATTTATACCATAGCTGCTTTTAGACTTGTTCCTATAATGAATAGATTTTTGGGTCATATGCAAAAAATTAAACATTCTTATCCAAGTATAAATAAACTTATAATAGAAAATGAGCAAAAAATAGATTTTAAAAATAATGTTACAAAAAAAATCAAGTTTAAAAAAAATATAATCTTAAATATAAAAAAATTCTCATTTTATGGGCGTAAAGATTTTTTACTTAAAAATGTTAACATAGAGATAAAAAAAAATGACAAAATAGGGATAATTGGAGATAGTGGAAGCGGTAAAAGCACTATTATTGATATTTTATGTGGATTTCAGAATAATGAGTCTTCAAAATTGATAGTAGATGGCACAGATATATTCAGATCTAGGTATTTAAATAATTGGCAGAATTCATTGGGTTACGTTCCTCAGAATATAATAATTTTAAATCAATCTTTAAGAGATAATATTTTATTTGGAGCAGATAGAAAAACTTTTAATGATGAAATTTTAAAAGATCTTCTTAAAAAAGTAGAGCTAGAAAAATTTTCTAAAAAATCAAAAGATGGTTTATCTCAAATTTTACGTCAGGATGGTGAAAATATATCTGGAGGAGAAAAACAAAGAATAGGAATAGCCAGAGCTTTAATAAATAATCCAGATCTACTAATTTTAGATGAGGCTACCAGTGGTCTTGATTACGAAACAGAAAAAAGTATTCTTAAAACTATTAAAAAATTAAGAAAAACTTCTATAATCGTTTCACATAGATTAAATGCTTTAAAGGATTGTGAAAAAATTTATTTATTAAAGAATAAGCAACTTAATCTGTTAAAAAAAAATCAACTAAAAGAGCGATTTGAAAGATAATTGTCAAGTGTCATTTCAAATAAGATAGTAGATTATAAATTATCTTAGACAAATATTAATGAATAATATATATATCTCGTTTTAATTTAAATTATTAAAATATTGAAATCTCCTAATCAAAAATTCTGGCGTGGAAAAAAAATATTGGTCACAGGACACACTGGTTTCAAAGGTGGATGGTTGTGTGTATTGTTAAATATGCTTGGGTGTAAAGTAAGTGGTTTCGCTCTAAATCCAGTTGGTAAAAACAATTTTTTTAAAAGCGTTAATTTAGGTAAAATTTTAGAAAATGATTTTAGGCAAGATATAAGTAATTTAGATAATTTGAATAAAGCCGTTAATAAATGCAAACCTGAAATTATCTTCCACTTAGCAGCGCAATCTAGTGTAATACAAAGTTTTAAAAACTCACATGATACTATTGTCTCAAATATTTTGGGAACTGTGAACGTTTTAGAAACGATAAAAAAAAACAAAAAAATTAAATCTGCTGTTTTGATTACTACTGATAAAGTCTATCAAAACTATAAATTTAGAAAATTTTTTGATGAAAATTCTCAATTAGGCGGGGATGATGTGTACAGTGGTAGTAAAGCGTGTTGTGAATTATTGGTTCATAGTTACAGAAAATCGTTTATTGAAAAATCAAAATGTAATGTTGCCACTGTAAGAGCAGGAAATTGTTTTGGTGGTGGGGATTGGACACCAGAAAGAATAGTAAAAGATATCCTAGAAAGTTTCACAAATAATAAACCTTTAATTCTAAGAAATCCTGAGGCTACAAGACCATGGCAACATGTAATTGAACCACTAATAGGTTATTTGTTATTAGCAGAGCAATTATTTTTTAAAAATGGAAAAAATTTTTCTGAACCATGGAACTTTGGACCTAGTTCAAAGCAAAATATGAAAGTAAAACATTTGGCAAATCTTTTCAAAAAAAGACTTAACTCTAAATCAAAAATTAAAATTGATAAAAAAAGTAAAAAGTTTCATAATAAAAAAATTGATATTTTCGAGTCTAAACATTTGAATATAAATAGTAAAAAAACTTATAATAAATTATTTTGGAAACCAAGATTATCTATAAATGAGTCAGTGCAAATGACTATTGATTGGTATAAATCCTTTAAGACTAAAAAAAATTTATTAGAATTGACAAAGAGTCAAATTCAGAACTATTTGAATTTTAATTTTAAATGAAAATCGGCATCATAGGTTCTAATGGATTTATTGGAAGTAACTTAAATTTATATTTTAAAAATCACAAAAAAATAAGAGTTTTTTGCTTTTCCTCTTATAAAGAAAATAAATTAAAATGGATAAAAAAGATTTCGAAAGAGATTAAATTTTTTAAGCCTGAAATAATTATTAATTGTGCGGCTGATCAGACTCCAAGAGATAACGATAAAGATATAATAGGTTTGATAAATTCAAATTTAAAAGCTAATGCCCTTTTTTTAAACCAAGCAATAAGGAATAAAAATTTTAGAGGATTTATCACCTTTGGAACAAAATGGGAGTATAATGAATTAAAAAAATTTCAGCCTTTAAACTTTTATGCAGCTACAAAACATGCAAATGATATATTTCTTAAATATTATTCATTAAAAAAAAATATAGCAACAGTTTCGCTTAAAATTTTTGAGACATATGGTAAAAATGATAAAAGAAAAAGAATTCTTAATTCATTATTAAAAAATTATAAACAACAAAAAACACTTAAGATAACCCCTGGAAATCAATTTCTTGATTATGTCCACATTTTAGAATTATGCGACCTTTTGAAAATAATTTGTAAGGATATTTATAAAAATAAATTAAAAGGTTTTAATACATATACTGTGAGTTCAAAAAAACCTTTAAAATTAAGATTATAGATTAAAAAACTTAATCAAGTATTAGAAAAAAATATTAAAGTGAAAATTGGTGCAAAAAAATATAGAAAAAATGAAGCAATGAAACCAATAAAAAAAATAAATAACTATCCTGGTTGGAAACCTAAGATTGATCTTATAAAAGCACTAAAAAAAATCTTTGATGATTAGTAGAGATAATAAATTTTTGGAAAATACAACTGCTGTTATTTTATGTGGAGGTAGAGGTACAAGACTTGGGGTTTTGGGAAATAAAATACCTAAGACTCTTGTTAAGGTAAATAATAAGGAAATATTATGGTATATTTTACATAATCTTAAGATTCATGGATTTAAAAATATAGTTTTACCACTAGGATATAAAGGTAATTCAATTAAAAAATTTTTAAAAAGAAATAAAAATTTTGGTCTTAATATTAAAATGATAAATACAGGCATTAAAACAAATATCGGAAAAAGAATTTTTCATATTAGAAATGAAATTAAATCTGAAAATTTTTTGCTTTTAAATGGAGATGCAATTTTTCGATTTAATTTGAGGAATATTTATAAAAATCATTGCAAAAAAAAACTTGGAGCAACTTTTATTTGTGGAGAGTTTACATATGCATATGGGTCAATTGGGGTGAAAAATAATAGAATAATTGATTTTAAAAGAAATTTAGTCTTTCAAAGTTTAAAGATTAAAAATGATAATAAATATCAAGCATATAACTACACTGGAATGTCCATTGTTCAAACTGAGTTGATTAAAAAGCTCAATAAATATTTTAAGAATTCGGAAAACTTCGAGCAAGAATTTTATCCGAGAATAATTAAAAAATTTAGGACTGAACTTGTGAAAGTCAAAGGTTTTTGGCATTCAATAGATAGTGTTAAAGATTTGAATATGGTAAATAATAGCAGTGTAAAAAATCAAAAATTTAAAAGACTACAAAGTCTTCAAAAATTTTTAAAAAAAAGTTTTTTTTGAATTAAAGTTCCATAATGATTTGTAAAAATTGTAAAAGTATAAAATTAACAAAAATTGTAAAAATTGGAAAACAACCTTTAAGTGGTTTTTTTTATTCTAAAAGAAGATATAATTTAAAAGAATATTCACTCGATTTATATAAATGTTCTCATTGTGGTTTAGTTCAATTAAACAATAAAGTTAAAAAAGAAAAAATGTATGGTGATCATTATGGTTATCAAAGTTCAATGAGTAATTTAATGATTTCTCATTTTAAAAAAAAAATTTTAAAATTAAAAAAAATAAAAGTGCTAAAACGTAAAGATTGTATATTAGATATTGGTAGTAATGACGCATCATTTCTAAAGTTGTTAGGAAAAAATTACAACTTATGGGGCATAGATCCATCTGCAAAAAAATTTAAAAAAAATTACAAAGGAATGACATTAATACCTAAATTTTTTTCAAAAAAAAATATTCTAAAAAAAAGTAAAAAAAAAGATATTAAATTTAAATTAATTTCAAGTTTTGCAATTTTTTATGATGTTGAAAATCCTTCTTTATTTTGTAGAGATATTAAAGATTTATTACATGATAATGGTTTGTGGGTGTGTGAATTTTCTTATTTACCATTAATGTTAAAAAATTTAACATTTGATCAAATATGTCATGAACATTTAACATATTATTCATTTACGGTTTTTGAAAAAATAGCTAATAAAAACGGTCTTAGAATAATTGATTTCAAACTTAATGAAATTAATGGCGGAAGTATTGAAATTATACTTTCAAAAAGTAAATCAAAAATAAAATCAAACATAAGAGCAATAAATAGTTTAAAAAGTGATGAAAAGAAAATTAATACTAAATCATATAAAAATTTTGAAAAAAGGATAAATTTATCAAGAAATAATCTTCAAACATTTTTAAATAAAAACTATCCAATTGCAGGATATGGAGCTTCAACTAAAGGAAATATAGTTTTAAATTATAATAAACTACGTTCAGACAAAATCAGCTATATATGTGATGCAAATCAAAAAAAGTACGGGAAATTTACCCCAGGTTCAAATATAGAAATTATTTCTAAAGAAAAAATGAGAAAAAATAATCCAAAATTTTTATTAGTTTTAATTTGGTCTTTTAGAAATGAAATAATCAAACAAGAGCGAAGATATATTCAAAAAGGAGGTAATTTAGTTTTTCATTTACCAAAGTTTCATATTATAAATAAAAAAAATTACAAAAAATTTTTAAATAAAAGTTTTAAAGGTTTGTCTTATAAATATTAATTAATGCTATTATCAATTTGTATTCCATCATTTAACAGATTAGATTGTCTAAATAATTGTCTAAATTCTATTTTGATTTCCTCAAAAAATGTAGATAATTTTGAATTTGAAGTTTGTATTTCTGATAATTTTTCTGAAAAAAATCCAATACACATAGTCGAAAAATATAAAAAAGAACTCAATATAGTTTTTAATAGAAATAACAAGAATCTTGGTTTTGCACAGAATGCTATTGCAACTTTAAAATTATCAAAAGGAAAATATGCTTGGCTAATTGGTAATGATGACTTGATATTACCTAATACTTTAAGTAGTTTAAAAATACTTTTTGAAAATAATATAGATATAGACTATTTTTTTGTTAACTCTTATTATTTAAATTCAAATTATTTAGAAAACTATTCACACCCATTTAATACAAATGAATTAAAAGATAAAAAATTAGAAACTCTTTCAAAATTTAAAGAAAATAAACAAGTTAATTTTTGGGAGGTAATGGATCCAAATGTAACATGGGAATTTTTAGTAAGTATATTCTTATGTATTTTTGATCGTCAAATGTGGTTAGATGGTTTAGATTGTGTGAACCAAAAAGATATTCAAGATACAAGAGTTTGGTCTACTTTTGATAATACCTGTTTAAATGGAAAGGTAATTTCAACAGTTTTCAAAGATAAAAAAAGTTTCATATGCTCCGATCCACTTAGTGTAAATTTAATTGGTGAGAGAGAGTGGGCATCTTTGTATGATTTTGTAGAAATTGTAAGAATTCCAGAATTACTTGATTATTATAGATCCCAAGGTATGAGTTTTTGGAGGTATGTTTATTGTAAAAATTTTGCATTAAGAAACTTTTTTAATTTTTTTACAAAAATTGTAATAGGTGGAGAGAAATCTGGTAGAGGATATATTAACTTTTACAAACATTTTTTAAAAAATCTTATTTATCCAAATGCTTGGCTTTCAATTATTTATTTTATGATAAGAAGAATTAATGCAATATTTAATGGTAAATAAGACAAATTAGAGTTAGAAAAATTAAAAATAAATAAAAAATTTTGAAAACCAAAATAAAAATTCTTATTCCTGGGGGCACAGGTTTTATTGGTTATCATTTGGCTTTATATTGTCTAAAAAAAGGTTGGGATGTACATTCTTTATCAAAATACAAACCAAAAAAGTACAGAAAAGTTAAAGGAGTAAAATATATATTAGGTGATGTTAGAAATAGAAATGAACTTAAATCAAAGTTAGATAATTATTACGATTATATAGTTAATTTGTCAGGTTATGTTGATCATTCTAATAAAAAATCAATAATCAAAACACATTTTGAAGGATGTAAAAATTTGGTTTTTAATTTTAAAATTAAACCAAAAAAATTTATTCAAATTGGTTCGAGTATAGAATATGGGAAAAAGAAATCTCCCCAAAAGGAAACATCTGTTAAAAAAATTAATACACTTTCAGTCTATGGTAATGCTAAGTTAAATAGTACAATTTTTTTGTTATCGTTATATAAAAAAGAATATTATCCATCTTCAATTTTAAGACTTTATTTAGTTTATGGACCAAACCAAGATAATAATAGAATTATACCTTTTGTTATAAACAATTCTTTAAAGGGGAAAGAATTTAATTGTTCTCCAGGAAACCAGTTTAGAGATTTCACTTATATAGATGACGTAATTAATGCAATATACAAAACATTAAAATCAAAAAAATCAAATGGTGAAATAATAAATATTGGTTTTGGAAAACCAAATAAAATAAAAGATATTATAAAAAAGATTGTCAAAAATATTGGTAAAGGCAAGCCTAAATTTAGCAAATTAAAATTTCGAAATGATGAATTAATTAAACTTTACCCGAATATTTTAAAAGCTAAAAAAATTTTGAAGTGGTCACCAAAAATAAGCCTAGAAAGTGGTCTAAAAAAAACAATCAAATCTTATTTAATAAATAGAAATGAAAAAAATATATCTAATAAGTAACGATAAAATCTGGAATTCAAAAAAAAGTTACACCTCAAATAATGACTTAAATAATATTATATCATGTTTAAAAGATATCTATAAAATTGAATTAATTTGTAGAAAAAGTTTCAAGAAATTGAGCTTTATAATTTCTGAAAAATTTAAATTTACCAAAATAAAGAATATTGATGAAAATAATATTAATATTTTGATGATTTCTATAACTCCATTTAATTTTTTTACTTTAATTAGACTTATTTATTTAGGAAAAAAGTTGAAGGGCTTTGTTTATTTAAGAAGTGACGGTTTTTTAGAGTATAAAATTAAATATGGTTTAATTGGATATTATCTATATTTTTTAATGTTCTATTTTATTAAAAAGTATCTTAAAATTTTATCATGTTCAAAAAATTTTACGCATGTTAAATCAAAAGATATACTTCATCCTTCCGAATTAACTTCGAATTGGTTTAAAAAAAAAATTGATAATAAAGGCTTTAAAACAGACTTTTTATATGTAGGTAGGTTTAAAAAAGAAAAAGGTATTTTTTATTTAGTAAAAATATTTAAAGAAAATTTAAGAGAGTATAATTTAACAATTGTAGGAACTAAAAAAAAATTTATTCATAGAATCTATTATAATAAAAATATAAATTATGTTGGTCCAATAGTTAATACAAAAAAAATGATTAATTTATATGACTCCACTAAAATATTTATCTTACCTTCTTACACTGAGGGATTTCCTAAAGTTATCTCAGAGTCACTAGCCAGACTAAAACCAATAATAATTTTTGATGAAATTAAACATGTTTTAAATAATAGATATGGAATTTTTGTTTGTAAAAGAAACAATAAAGATTTAAGAAAAACATTTGAATATATTTTAAGAAATTATAAAAATATTCAAAAAAGAATAATAAAAAATAATTTTTATACAAAAAATAATTTTAAAAAAGAACTATTAAAATCAATTGAAAATGAATTCAAAAACTAATTTATCCAAATTATTTTTTGGATATGGAATAGCAATATTTCCTCTTCTATTAATAATAGGTCCGGTAATTGCAGAAATATTCTTAATTTCTATTATTTTTTACTCTTTTTTTTTGATTTTAAAGGAAAAGAAATCAAAGTTTTATCGTAATAAATATTTTATTTTTTTTGGAATTTTTTACCTATCGATATTGTTTTCAACAATCTTAAATTTTTACAATTTTAATAATACAATTGGAGGTGTGCTTTATTTTAGAATTCCATTATTTGCTTTTTCAATTTGGTTTATTTTAGATAAATTTTTTACTTTTGATAAAAGAGTAATTAAATTTTATTTTATATTTATCTCCATAATTATTTTAGATTCTTTAATACAATATTATTATGGAAAAAATTTATTAGGTTATGAAATTAAATACGAGCGAATATCGAGTTTCTTTGGAGACGAATTAATTTTGGGAGGGTTCATTTTAAGAATGATACCAATTTTTTTAATATATTTGGTAATGAGTGATAATTTGATTGTGAAAAAAAATAATCCTCTCTTAATAATATTAATTTCTCTATTGTGTTGTATTATTTATCTATCAGGTGAAAGAACTAGTTTTGGTCTATTAATACTATTTTTTTTTACATTATTTTTTATGTCAAAACATTTAAGAAAATTAATCATTTTTATAATGATAGCCTTTATATCTTTTGCAACAATTTTACCAAATTTAAAAAGTTCAAATGAACTTAATCCAGCAACAAGAATGTTTCAAAAATCATATAATCAAATTCTTGGGATAGGTGAGGAACGTTATGAAAAACATAAAAAAAAATTATTAAGTAAAGTATATATTTTTTCCCACGATCATCATGGTCATTATCTTCTTTCATATAAAATTTTTAAAGACCATATGGTAATTGGAACTGGGGTAAAAGGTTTCAGATATCTATGTAGAAAAAAAATTTACATTCTTGAAAATAATGATGGATGTTCTACTCATCCTCATAATACCTATGTACAAATTTTGGTATCAAATGGTCTGATAGGATTTTCACTTTTGATGTTAGCTTTTGTTTTTGTTATAAGAGAAATATTTGTCTCTAAAAAGAAACTTAAGTCATCAAATGAGTTTAATAAATACGAGATTTCAAAAGCAATCGCAATTTCAGCGATATTTATTAACATTTGGCCAATAATACCTAGCGGTAATTTTTTTAACAACTGGTTATCAATGCTGTATTTTTATCCGATAGGTTTTTATTTATATTTAAAGCACTTCAAAGAAAAACAGACCATTTAAAGTTTGAGTAAATTTTAATGATTGTGAAAAAAATTAATCATAATCTCAATAAAAATTATTAAAAAAAGATTTTTTTTACTCCATTTTTTTGACTAAATTAATTAATAAATTCTTATAAGGATGATTATAATTAATTCTTTTATTTATAATAGAATTTCTGTTAAATAAAAAAGATGGATATTCTATTTTTATCATTATTTATAATTGTATTAAATTTTTTTATTTTTTTATATTTTGAAAAAATTTCAAAAACTTTTATTTTGTTTGATAAACCTGATGGAAAATTAAAAAAGCATAAAAACCCTGTATCTATAATCGGTGGCTTAATAATTATTTTAAACTTGTATCTAATAATTTTTTCCCTAGAAATTTTGGATTCAAATGATTTAATATTTGAAGACAATTTTTCTTATATTATTTTAATTCTTGGAACTCTTTTTTTTATTATTGGATTTGTTGATGATTTAAAAAACCTTTCACCAAATTTAAAATTGATTTCAATTGTTACTTCAATTTTTATAATCACTATTTTTTTTCCAGAAATAAAATTAGATCACATTAAAATATCTTTCTTAGAACATAATTATTCTTTTAAAAATTTTTCATTAATTTTCATTATCTTATCATTTGCACTATTAGCGAATGCTATAAATATGTTTGATGGTATAAATTTACAGCTTATTTTTTTCTCATTGTTTGTTTTTATAATATTTATTTTAAAGGGTTTTCTACCTTTGTTTTTTATTTTAATTTCAATTAGTTTTATTTTTCTGGGATTACTTAATTATCAAAATAAAGTTTTTATTGGAGATGGTGGGTGTTACCTCATTAGTGCATTAATAGGTTGTTCATTTATTTATCAATATAAAAAATTTGATAATTTTTTATATGGTGATCAAATTTTCCTTATACTTTTAATACCATCATTAGATATGTTAAGATTATTCATAGTAAGAATAATTAAGCGCACACATCCATTCAAAGGGGATTTAAAGCATTTACATCATATGGTTAATAGAATTATAAAAAATAAAAATATTACTATTTTAATTACTATGAGTTTATCTATATTTCCTTCGATACTAATGGTGACTGGGCTAGAAACTTATTTTATCTTAGCTTTAAGTCTTATCATTTATTTAGGTTTTATTTTATTCTTGGAGTATAAAAACTAATTATGAGAGCACTTGTAACTGGTGGAGCTGGTTATATTGGTAGTACAGTTTCAAACCTTTTATTGGATAGAGGTCATGAGGTAAATATAATAGATAATTTATCCACAGGACAAATAAAAAATATTCCAAAAAAAGCTAATTTTTTTAAAATAGATATAAGTGATTCAAAAAAAATTGAAAAAATTTTATCTAAAAAAAAAATTGATATAGTTTTACATTTTGCTGCATATGTAGACAATTTGGAATCACTTAGATATCCAAAAAAATATTACAAAAATAATCTAGAAAAAGGTAAGATTTTTTTTGAAACATGTTTTAAAAAAAATATAAAAAAATTTATTTATTCATCAACAGCAGCAGTTTATGCAAATAAAGAAAAAAAAATTAATGAAAAAGATTTACTCAAACCTATATCACCTTACTCATTATCAAAACTAGAGTTAGAAAAATTTCTAAAAAAAAAAAAAGATAAAATTGACTGTATTATATTAAGATATTTCAATGTAGCAGGGGTAGAAACTAAATATCGTTGTGGTTTTAGTACTAAAAAAGGGCAAAATTTAATTCTGAATTTATGTGCTGCATTAATAAAAGATAAAGCATTTATAATTAATGGTGACAATTATAAAACTCCAGATGGAACAACCATAAGAGACTATATACATGTTGAAGATTTAGCTCAAATTCATTTGTTGACTGCAAATTTATTATTAAAAAAAAGAGTATTTAAAATTTTTAATTGTGGTTATGGTTATGGTTTTTCTGTTAAGCAAATTTTAAAAGAATTTGCATCTATTTCAAAAAAAGGAATGAAATTTAAGGTGGGTAGAAGAAGGCCTAAAGATATAATTATTTCTATAGCTAACCCTAAAAAATTAATGAAATTTATAAAATGGAAACCTAGCTATTCCAATTTATCGCATGTAGTAAAATCTTCTTTGAAGTGGTATAAAAAAATGTCAAGTAAGTAATTGCTTCATGAAAATTATAAATCTAAAAAAAAAATAATTATAATAATTATATTAATTATTATTCCAGTAGGACTCTATATTTTTTTTAAATCTAGTGAAATTGTAAGACATGGTTATGACAAACAAAATAAAATTATTTTATTTGTAAAATCAATAATTTCTCCACATTATTTGAAAATGATAAGAGATAAAATATTTATCATACCTAACCTCAAGGCAAAAAATGAATTTTTAGAATTACAAGTAACAAAATATGAACAAGGAAATGAAGGTCAAAAGTTTAAATCACAAATAATAGAATTTGCTGGCTCAAATTATGAAATTAATTATTTTTTTCTGCCCTTTAAAAGATTGGATTTAAATTTAGGATGGAAAGCTGAGATAAATTCATTAAGAGCACATTATGCAGAAATTAGTAACAATCAAATGTTTTCTATATCTGGTGAGGGAAAGACAGTCTATTTCAATAAAAAAAATTTTTTAAAAGATAAATTAAATTTTGAGGATTTACCAAATAATATAAATGAAATTTTACAAGAAAATAATTCTCAGTTAATTGGTATAAGAGATTTATTCTTTTTTAATGATCAGATTTTTATTTCCATGATGATTAAAAATGATAAAGGAATCACAATTAATTTATATAGTGGTGATTTAAATTATGAAAAAATAAACTTTCAAATTTTTTTTGAAACCAAAGAATATTGGCCAAAATACAATGTTTTTTCAGGAGGTAGATTGGAAAAATTTAAAGACGATAAAATTTTATTCTCAATTGGTTTTGCAAAAAATTATGAAGCACCACAAGACAAAGATTCATTCCTTGGAAAAATAATTGCTATTGATTTAAATTCAAAAAAATATGAACTGATTTCGTATGGCCATAGAAATCCACAA
>VMHT01035453.1_pt1 | contig 22998 bp, 39 predicted proteins | sample 4693611 | NCBI WGS metagenome assembly VMHT01 (sample SAMN12280063, study PRJNA550983) | marine metagenome | isolation source: seawater sampled from same location over 5 years 0.02-0.2 micron viral filtrate | place: USA: collected off the coast of southern California halfway between the port... ...
TAATCTTCGATGTGGCATCTTCAATGGTTCGTTCAGATAGCCAACTCAATAACAATCTGAAAGTATTTAAGAGTTCAGTTATACACGAAAAAAGCAATTCAGCATTCAAGGCAATAAGTGCTGAAGCATCAAGTAAGTTTGGATACAACGCAAGTTTCGTTTGTATGGATGAATTCTTTGTTCAAAAGGATGCACAGCTTTGGGATGCTCTAACAACTTCGGTAGGTGCTAGAAGGCAGCCCTTGACAATCGCAATCACTACTGCTGGTTACAATCGTGAATCTATTTGCTACAAAACTGAGGAATACGGTCGTAAAGTTTCAGAGGGTGTGATAGAGGATTCGAGTTTTTATTATGTGAAATTTGCCTGTCCTATGGATGTGGAATGGGATAGTGAAGAAGCATTGAGGTTAGCCAACCCAGCTCTTGAAAGTGGTGTTGTAAAACTTGACTATCTAAAAAGAGAACAAGAGAAAGCGGTTAAAATGCCAAGCTACGAAAACACCTTTCGAATGCTGCACCTCAACCAATGGATGTCATCTGCTAGTAAGTGGCTGAGTGATGTGCAATGGATGGAGTGCAATTTTGAAGAAGTTACACTTGAGCAATTCAAAGGTCAACGAGTTTGGTGTGGTCTTGACCTTGCATCAGTCCGAGATGTTTCCTGTCTTATCTTGTTAGCAGAGATAGATGAGAAGCTAGTTTGTTTACCTTACTTTTGGACTCCTAAAGAAACAGCATTTGTGAGAAGCCGAAGGGATGGAGTTGACTATATCGGTTGGGAAAAGGAGAACCTTATGGAACTAACTGAAGGAGATGTTACTGATTACAACTACATCAAAGAACGAATAAAAGAAATTGCTGAGGTTGTAAACATTCAAGAGATTGCTTATGATAGATGGAACTCTAGTCAGTTAGTTATTGACTTAGTGAATGATGGACTTCCAATGATTCCATTCGGACAAGGATTTGCTTCAATGAGCGCACCCACAAAAGAACTTGAAAAGATTGTGCTTGCTAAAGAATTGAATCACGGAGGGAATAAAATACTACGCTGGATGTGTTCTAATGTTGCTATAAAAACAGACCCAGCACAAAACCTCAAGATTGACAAATCGAAGGCAACAGACAAGGTCGATGGTATGGTTGCTCTTGTTATGGCTTTAGGTTCTTATATGAACGGAAATACTACGGAAGAAAACCCTTACGATGACAGAGGTTTCGTGTTTATTTAGGGAAGTGTTTTGTATCTTTGTAGTATAGTTTTTATTTATGGGATTATTTGATTTTCTCCGTTCAGAAAAAAGAGATAACGGAAACACTTTTCTAAAGGTCAACTCTCCAATGTTTGGCGCAAATGCTGGAGTTGCGGTTGACAAAAACTCTGCACTTTCTTTCTCGGCTGTTCTAGCTTGTGTTCGTGTTATCTCTGAGAGTATCGGCTCACTACCTATCCACACTTATCGAGTGGAAGAAGATGGGGACAGAAAGCTAGACAAAGCGCATCCTGTTTCAAAACTAATTCAAAGACCAAACCAATATCAAACAACCTACAACTTCTTTAGCGTAGCAATGACAAACTTGTTGCTTGAGGGAAATTGTTATTTCTTGATTGAAAGAGATGGAAGCGCAAGACCAACAGCGTTGATTTATCTTAATCCCGACAAGGTAGATGTGATTCCTTTTGAAGGCAATCTATTCTATCAACACGCTGACTTTGAACAACCGATTCCGCAAACTGACATACTTCATTTTATGGGAACTGGTTTCGATGGTAAAAAAGGAAAGTCAGTTCTTAAAATGCAACAAGACACAATCGGTCTTTCTTTAGGTGCTAATATTACAGCCGCTACTTACTTTGGACAAGCTGCTCAAGTGGCTGGGGTTTTAAAAACAGACCACAAACTTACTGACGAACAAATCCAACGATTAAGAAACTCTTGGAACTCTAGACATCAAGGTCCTTATAATTCAAACAAGACCGCAATCTTAGAGCAAGGAATGGATTTCAAACCTATTTCAATAAGCGCAAATGATAAGCAATTGCTTCAATCAAGACAGTTCCAGGTTGAAGAAATAGCTAGGATATTCAGAACTCCACTTTCATTGATAGGACACTTAGAGAAGTCAGCAAATCACAACTCTATTGAACAACTATCAACGGACTTTGTTCGCTTTACTTTGACTCCTTACTTAGTACAGCTAGAGCAAGAGATGAACATCAAACTATTTAGAGATAATGAGTTTGGAGAGTATGAAGTTAAGTTTGATACAAAAGGACTATTGAGAGGTGATAGCAATGCAAGAGCTACTTATTATCGTGAAATGATGCAGATTGGTGCTTTGTCAATCAATGAGGTTAGACAAGCGGAGCAATTAAACAGAATAGGCGATGAGGGTGATGTTCACTATTTCCCGTTGAACTTTGCACCGATAGGAACAACAGAAGAAAGCAATGACTGATTTTCCAACAAAAGGTGAAGATAAAAAAATCAGTTTAAGAAACTCAAACCACCCGCAGTTTGACTTTGATTTTGCTTCTAATGTAAAAGAACAAACTCCAGATATTTGGAAAGCTGGAGGAAACATAAGAGGAAACGAGGCTTTCAAACTTTGGGAGAGAGCAAGAGGAGGAGATGAAAGTCCTAGTGTTTTAGAGTGGATAAAAGAAAGAGAAGCGTGGATTGCTAGACACTTTGAGGACGGCAAGCAATTTGAAGGCGATACAGAGCCGAACTTATCAAACATCGGTGGCGTTGTTGCACAAATGAAATGGGGAACGATTGGAGTTCTAGGAGAGCAAGGAATGAAGGATGTTATTTTAGAAATGACAAAAAAGCTAGAGGGTAAAAAAGAAGAAAAGCAGTTGAACGAAACTGTAATGAAAGCCCTTGAAAATAAAGTTGAAGAACACAACGAAGAAGTAAAGGGTTTAGATGTTGACTGGAATCCAAGAGTTACACTAAATACTTTAGTTAAGGTAATGGAAAGAGGGATTGGAGCTTATAAGACAAACCCGCAAAGCGTCAGACCAAACGTAGGAAGCCCAGAGCAATGGGGTTACGCTAGAGTGAACTCTTTTCTTTTCGCATTAAGAAAAGGAAGATTTCAAGGCGGCAAACACGATACTGATTTACTTCCAGAAAACCATCCAGTTAAACTGGAGATGGAAGAAAACAAACTTGTAATTATGAAAGAAGAAAGACACATTCAAAAGATTGAGGAAACAGATGAATCAATCATTGTTTATTACGGAAAGTCAGAGAAAGATGTTCCAATGGAAGATGACATGACAGAAGAATCACCAATGGAAGAAAGCGACCACATAGAAGGACACGATGAAGATAAAAAAGAAACTATCTACTCGCGTTCAAATCCAAATGCTGAGATTAGAACTTTCAACGTTCAAGATTTAGAGCTAAGACAAGAAGGAGATGAGAATGTTGTTGTTGGTTATGGAAGTGTATTCAATACCTTATCAAACGAGCTTGGTGGCTTTAGAGAGATTATTGCAGAAGGTGCTTTTGATGGTCGATTGGAAGATGATGTTCGTTTCCTTATCAATCACGATGGTTTGCCATTAGCTAGAACAACAAACGGAACGCTTCGTTTATCTACTGATGAAAGAGGTTTGAAATATGAAGCAAAGGTTGCAAACACTTCTTTAGGTCGTGACTTAGTAGAGTTAATGAGAAACGGTACAATCAATCAAAGTTCTTTTGCATTCGTTGTTGAAGATGACTCTTGGGAGGTAAGAGATGGAATGAATTTAAGAACTATCAACAAAGTTTCTCGTTTATACGATGTGAGTGCTGTTACTTATCCAGCATACGAAGAAGCATCTGTTGCACTTCGTTCTATGGAAGAATGGAAACAATTAGAAGAAGAAAAGGTCTTGAAAGAGAACCTTGAAAAAGAGAAGGAACAGAGGTCGAAGGAAGATTTGGATTTAACTAAACGCTCTCTCGCTGAGTTGCGTTTGTCAATCATAAATAAAAAGTAATTTAATTTTAAAAACTGAAAAAGATGAAAACATCTAAATTCTACACAGAGGAGAGAGCTTCAGTTGTTGAAAATATGGAAAGCATCGTTGACTCAGCGAAAGTTGAAGGTCGTGAGCTTACAGAAGGTGAAACAACAGAATTCGATTCTCTAAACGAAAAAGCTAACTCTTTAGAGGGTATGGCTAAGCGTGCTGCTTCATTTGAAGCATTACAAGCAAACAAAGCAAAATCAGAGCCAACTATTGAGGACACTCCGAAAGAAGTTCGTGAGTATTCTTTCCAAGAAGCTATGACTGCTGCTTACTCTGGTCGTTTGGAAGGTCTTATTAAAGAGATGGACCAAGAAGCTAGAAACGAAGCTCGTTATACAGGACAGTCATTCAAAGGTATTGCTATCCCTTCAAGCGTGTTAACACGTGCGCAAGTTGGAACAGCTGCTGGAAATGCTACTGAAGTAATGGCTTGGACTGACCAACTTCAAGCAAACTTAATTCTTGCTTCTGCTGGTGCAAACTTTTACTCTGGTGTGAACAATATGAAGTTCCCAGTATTTAGTGCTATTAACTCTGGATTCGTTCCAGAAGCTGGTGGTTCTGCTCCAGCTGCTAACGGAACTGCTTCTGGTGTTACTTTAAGCCCAAAGAAACTTATTTCTATTGTTAATGTATCTGCTGAAGCTCTAGTTCAAAATGCTGGAATCGAAGCTGCACTTCGTAGAAATATGGCTGCTTCTGTTGCTTCTACATTAGAGAACGCTTTATTAGATACTGGTGATGTAATAAACGCTCCAGCTTCTATCTTTGCAGATGCTGGTGCTGGCTCAACTGGTGCTGTAACTGCTGCAAACTTGATTGCTTGTGAAAAAGCTGTTTTGAATGGTGGTGTTCAATTAGAAGGAGCTAGAATGGCTTACTTAATGGACTTAGATGCTTACACAGCTGTAAAAACTGCTGATATGGTTTCTAGTGTTTCTGCTTTGTATGACCCAAGAGATAAAACTTCAAACGGATATTTCACATTCGTTTCTAGTAATGTTGCAGCTTCTGGTGCTGGTACTAAGCAACATGCTCTTTTCGGAGATTTCTCGAAAGTTCACATTGCTCAGTTCGGTGGTCTTGATATTTTAGTTGACCCTTACACTGATGGTGGAGTTGGTCAAACTAGAATGATTGTAACTTCTTTAGTTGATGGTGATGCAGTTCAAAATGATGCTGCTTTCGCTACATTGATTGAAGCATAATTGATTTAAATACTGGAGGAGGGTTTCGGCTCTCCTCCATTTTTACCAACAAAAGACATGATTACAAACACAGATTTAGGTATTTCGGTTACAACAGGCTACGGAAAGTTGATGCTCAAACAAGCTCCAACACTTATTCCAGTATCTGTTGCAGAAGCAAAAACACATTTGCGTATAGATAGTTCATTCACTGCTGATGATACTTATATTGAAACGCTTATCAGTGTGGCTACTTTAGCTGCTGAAAATTACACGAATCTGGCTATAATGGAACAATCTTGGTATCTTTATTTAGATGCTTTTCCAGATTATTTCAATCTACTAAAAGGAACGCTTCGAGCATTAACGGTAAACTCAATCACTTACTCGGATGAAAACAATGCAAGCCAAACTCTAGCAGCTTCAAACTATTTTGGAGATGGAAATATAAAACCAGCAAGAATATACTTCGCTCCTGATGCAACTATTCCAAGCACTTACGATAAACCAAACGCAGTGGTGGTTGATTTTACTCTTGGATATGGAGGTGCTTCTTTAGTTCCAGCCCCTATCAAACAAGCTATACTTTTGATGATTGGAACATATTACGAAACAAGACAAACAGTAAGCGATAGAACTTATAAAGAGATACCTCAATCGGCTGAATTTTTATTGATGCCTTATAGAGTGCAAGGATAATGAATATAGGGAAACTAGATAGATTAGTAGTAATAAAACAAGCTACATTCACGCAGGATGCTTATGGTGAAAACATTGCAAGCAATTCAACACTAGCTTCTGTTTATGCAAGGTTTGAATTTGAAAAAGGGAAATCTGGATATGAAGCTGACACTTTTATCGGAACAGCTCCAGCAAAGATGACAATCCGATATCGTTCTGATATACAAGTTTCTCCAAAGCATTACATAGAATACAACTCAAAAGATTGGTTCATTCGTTCTGTCGAGGAGATAGGAAGAAAAGAAGGATTGATTTTAAGAGTAGAACAAAAAACAACTGATTAAAATGGCGATTCAAACTGGTAAACAACTGATGGGAACTGGAGGTCATAGACCTTTAGTCGGTTTTGCTATCGATGAAAACGACCTAAAAGAGATTATAAGAGATTTAGAAGATATTTTACCTCCAAAAAGAGGAACAAAGACAATAGTTCGCCAAGCTATGCGTAAGGCAATGAAGCCGATGTTGGCAAAGCTCAAAGAACTAGTTCCCATTAAAACTAAACAGCTTAGAAAATCTCTTGCAATTATAAACGGTAAGTCAAGAGGTATTAATTTCCCAGCAGTTTATGTAGGACCAAGAGTTAAAGGTTCTTATAAGTCAAAAGATAAAAGCGGTTTTTATATGTATTTTTTAGAGTATGGAACTGCTAAAATTCAAGGGATGCGCTTGTTTGACAAAGCAAAAAGCTCAACAGAACAACAAGTTTATTTTTCAATCATTCCAAGTTTGAGAAGTATTATTGAAAAAAGAAGGAAAAAGAAAGGATTTTAATGGATATTGGAAAAGCAATAAGTTCTATTTTAAGAAATACCGCAGGGGTTTCTAACTATGTTAGTTCTAGGATATTTCCTCAAAAGATACCTTTTGGAGAAACTATGCCAGCAATCACTTATTTTATAATTGATACAACTCCAAACAATACAAAGAACGGTGTTTCGACTTACGACTATGTAAGAGTGCAAATAACCTCTTTTGGCACTACTTACGCTCAAGCTCAAGATTTATCTGTTGAGGTTCGTGCGGCTTTAGATTACAAAAGCCAAACAGTTGAAGGAGTGCAGATAGATAAGTGTTTCTTTGAAGATGCCAACGATGTATATGATGATAAATTTGGAGATGATGGAATCCACTATGTTGCAATGGATTTTAGATTCAACATTAATAGATAAGATATGTATAAAGTAAAAATAAAAAAAGATATTGAATGCAGAGGGATTGAATACAAAGAGGGCGAATCTTACGAGGTTGGTCGTGTTGTAAGAAACTTTCTAAAATTTAATGATGCAATAGATACAACGAAAAAGAAATCTAAAAAGAAGGACACCCCTTCGGATTTAGACATTAGCTAATATTAACAAATAAAAAAATAAGAAAATGGCTATTTTTAACGGAACGGATTTAATCCTTACAGTTAGTCCTTCTAGTGGGGGTTCTAACGCAAAATTGATGCACTCAACAAGTGTGTCTTTATCAATTAATGTTGACACAATAGATGTTTCAACAAAAGATTCTGCTGGATTCAGAGATTTAATAGGAGGACAAAAATCTTTCTCTCTTTCTGCTGACGGTTTGATGGACTTTGCTGGTGTTGGTGCTGACACTGAGCCAGATGAGTTGTTTACTCAAATGATGGCAAGAACAGCAGTAACTTTTGTTTTTGGTTTAGCTTCACCAGCTTCTGGAGATTACACTTATAGTGGCTCTGGCTTTATCACCTCTTTAGAGATGACTGGAGCAGTGGAAGATGCTCCTACTTATTCAATATCAATTGAAGGGACTGACGCATTGACTCAAACCTCAATTTAATTTATTTCGTTGGTGGGGATGGGCTTCGGCTCTCCTCACTAACTTAACTTTTAACACCAACGAAAAAATGTTTGAAGTAGTAATACTTAACGGAAACGATTATCCGATTAGATTCGGAATGAACGCTCTTAGAATTTATTGTAAAAAAACAAACACAAGTTTGCAAGACCTTGACAAGTTAGGTCAAGACATATCTCTTGATGATGCGTGTCAGCTCATCCTTGCTGGATTGCAAGACGGAGCAAGAGTAGCTGGAAAGGATTTTGACTTGACAATTGAGGACATTGCAGATATTTTGGATGAAGATTTTGAAGCACTGCAAAAGTGTTTTGATATATTCGGAGAACAATTTTCAGCAAAATTCAAAGACGAGGGAAACGAAAAAGAGGTGAAGAAAACACCTCGAAACAAAAAATAGATTGGGATGACTTGGAAGCTATTGCTTATGGTTTTGGCTTACTTCCCAAAGAGTTTTGGAGCTTAACTTTTCATGAGTTCTTTTTATTACAGAGAGGTCGAAATGAACAGCTCGAAATGACAGAGAGGTTTGAATGGGAAAGGACAAGATGGCTAGCTTGTTTAATTTTACAGCCACACAAAAAGAAAAATTCCAAGCTCAATCCAACCGATTTAGTGAGGTTTGAATGGGAGAAAAAAGAGGAAAAAATGGAACTCGAAAAGCGTAAAAAAGCTGCTCAATATGCGGTTAAAAAGTACAAAATCGAGATTCCAGAAAACAACGAAAATGACTAAAAACCCTTATCTAGTAAATTTGCTCTAATAAAAGAACTAAAGTTTTTAGGGTACATATACGATAGAAGGGTGATAATTGCTTAGATGCTCTAAAACAACGCTTAAAACGAACGCTAAAAAACGCTAAAAATGGCTGGAAAAAGATTATCGGTTGCGCTTACTTTGAACGATAAACAGTTCCAAAGTGGACTTAGAAAAGCGACTCGAGCAATGACTAAGTTTGGGAAGTCAATGCAGAGAACAGGACAATCTCTTTCAAGAAACTTGACGCTTCCTGTTTTAGCTTTTGGAGCTGCTTCTGTTAAGGCTTTTGATGAACAAATCAAAGCAGAAACAAAACTTAGAACAGCCTTAGGAGAAGATGAAAAAGCATTTGCAAGGCTTAAAAAACAAGCTCAAGAACTTCAAAAACTTACTTTATTTGGAGATGAAGCAACTATTGAAGCTGCTGCTTTTTTAGCTCAATTAGGACTAAACGAAAACGCAATTACAAAACTTCTTCCTCTTATTCAAGATTTTGCTACTGCTCAAAATATGCAGCTAGGAGATGCTGCGAAATTAGTTGCTAAGTCAGTAGGTTCAAGCACCAATGCGCTTTCAAGATACGGAATAACAATTGAGGGAACAGTTGGAGAGACAGAAAGGCTTGATTCAGCAGTGAATGCTTTATCTACTGCTTTTGGTGGCACTGCTTCCGCAATAGCTACGCAAGGACTTGGACCATTTCAGCAACTTAAGAATGAGCTAGGAGATGTTGCTGAGGAATTTGGGAAACTAATCCTAGAAAACATTGAGCCACTCAAAACAGCTTTGCAAGGGTTAGCTTCAAATTTAAGAAGTTTAAGCACAGAACAAAAACAGACAATTATTAAAGTTGCTGGAATAACTGCTGTTGTTGGTCCTTTGCTGATTGTGTTAGGTAAACTTGTCACAGTGATTACTTCGGTGGGAAAAGCATTGATATTTTTAGCTGCAAATCCTATGATTTTATTTGCCACTTCAATTGCAACTCTAGTCGGATTGCTAGGGTTTGCAATTTTAGACATGGAGGGTTTTATCAAAACAGCTCTTAATTTGGGAAAAATAGGTCGTTTGACTGCAAAGGCAATCATAATGTTTGCCGAAGCAACTGGGTTAATGAGTAAGCCAGAAGCACTTGCTGCAATTGCTACAATTGACGGAATGAGTAAAGAGCAAGAAAAACTTGCTGACTCAATGGAAGGTACAACACATAATATTGAAGAACAACAAAAAGCTGTTGATAAGTTAGTACAATCAATGGGAAAAATACCAACCCCTTCTACTGGTGGTGGTATGCAGTCAACAGGGATTTTATCTTTCGCACCAAAAACAGCTACATCCGTTCAAGCAACAGAAGGACAAACATCTCCAGCTTTACAATTTGCAACAGACCCAGAATTTTTTGAAGGTATTAAAAAGGCAATAGTTCAATTTCAAAATATTAATGACTTGACAGAAGAAATGGACAGAAACTTTGTGTCTTTCGGGGGTGCTTTACAACAAGCATTTTCTTCTGCTTTAGTTAGTCAAGACGGTTTCTTTAAAGTATTTATTGATAATGCGAAAAGAGCTTTGAAACAAATAGCAGCTCAAATAGCAGCAATGGCAATTCTAAACGCTTTGCTAGGTGGAACAGGGATAGGAGGAATGATGGGTTTCAAAGATATTGGTGGTTTTGGTGGAATACCTAAACTATTCGGGTTTGCTGATGGAGGGATGGTTACAGGTGCAACCTTAGCAATGGTAGGTGAAGGACCAGGAACAAGCGCAGTCAATCCAGAGGTTATAGCACCACTCGATAAACTACAAGGAATGATTGGAAACGCTGGTGGCGGTCAAGTTGAAGTATTCGGAAGATTAAGCGGCTCTGATATATTAATATCAAGCGATAGAGCAAGAGGAAACAGAAACAGAACAAGAGGTTACTAATGGCACTAAGAAGGACAGCAGAGTTTCAAAATGATAAAGGGATTTATTACAAGCTAGAGATTTATGATAGCTTAACAGGTAGCCCTTCATCTTTTACTTTACAACTTGGAGCAAGTGGATTTGAGCTTAATTATCAAGCCAAAGACAGGACTCGCTTTAGCGGTGTGATTCCTTCAAATGTTAAGTTTGATATTATTCCAAGAGATAGCACTGAGCAAGCTGTCATTGACGATATTGCTGCGGCTGCTTATGGTAGATTCCAACTTAAGATTCTCAAGTCAAGTGATGGGGTCACATACAATAACTATTGGGTTGGTAATATTTTATCAGATGTAAGCTCAAGACAAAACTTATCTTTTCAAGCTGGAACGCAGCAAACAATAACCGCAACTGATGGACTTGCAGAACTTGTTGATGTGGCGTGGACTACTGGAAATACTTACGCGGATGGAACAACTTACAGATTTTTAGCTATTATTTTTAATATTCTGAGAGATACTGCTATCCTTAATACCTCTCAATACTTTGGGGCATCTGAAAACTTTTTGCAAACTCAAGTCAATTGGTACACGGGTCAAATGCCAACTCCAGCAGCAGACAAAGACCCTCTCTATTTTTCTGGAATTTTACCCTCAGCACTTAAAAAGAAAGAAAACAATGAGTTTGTCCCTATTGATGCTTTTGATGCTTTAGATAGGATTATGAAGTGCTGGGGTGCAAGGCTAATGCTTTCAGACGGTATGTGGAGAATGATTCAACCGAACGGATATTCAGACACAAATTTTGAGCGAACTTATAGAAAAGGAACAACAACAGTTATTTCAAGCAGTGCTGTTCAATTAAAGACAAATGCTGGTGTTGTTTTAGGAGGAGGAACATTTGACTCATTGCATCCAGTCCAGCAAGTTCAAATGTATTACGACTTGCTTTATGACTTGCAACTTTTACAATTTGATATTCCTTTGTGGATGACTAAGGTTGGTCCAGCATTGCAAAAAACAGACCCCCCAACTCTTACAGTGTATGGTAATGCAGCAGCAGTTGGTGGAGGACTTAAGTTTTCTCAATCAATAGGCATTATTTCAGCTCAAACAAATGCTACTCTTGAATGGAATCTTTTGTTCAGACCAGAGCTGATTTATTACGATGGGCAATACTTGACAAACTCAACAGCAAGTTTAGAAATGGCTCAAAACTTTTTCGATAGTAGGTCAGCAAGTGGGGCTGGTTCTGGAGCTAGTTTAAGGTGTCAGATTTTTTTGAATTTAAAACTTGTTGGGGATAGTGGAACAACATACTATTTGGAAATGACTCAACTTCAAAACGGAAGCGCACAAGTTTGGGACACTACCTTAGCAAATGTTGGTTTTCCACAAATCTTTACTGGAAACGACTATCAAGATTGGTTTAATTCTCCACAAGCTCCAGACCCTCGAAGTGGTTCTAGTATTGGTGGAACCTACGCAGCTATTCCAGATAGTGGAGAGTTATTCATTGAAGCGTATTCTCGTTTTAGATGGACTGACCCAAGTGGATTTACTTCCACTGATGAAATAGACAATGTAGACCCCTTATTCCCTAACCAAACAGGTTCAGTTATTAAGGGTTTAGCAATGGGAATGACAAAGCCAGATGGAAACACTTACTACTTACGATATTTATTAAACGGAAACACAACTACTCAACAGCTTATATCTGCAAATCAAGGAACAGCAATTTCAAATTCAATCCTTGAGCTTGACCCAGTGAACTTAGGAAGCGGACCAACCGCCCAAACTCCTACAAGAATTAAAACTTTCGATGCTGCTGGCAATGGAGATGACGGAACGAATATAACATGGCAAGTTTACCAAGAAACAACTGGAGATGGAACAACAGGAAGTATCACAAAAATACTTTGCAAAGAAATACTAGCTGGAAGAAAGTCAGGTGTTGATGTTTACAATGGCTCAATACAAACAGATACAACAACGAACTACGAATTCCATCTATCTTATGACAATATTTTTGGTTCTAAGGTTTATGTTCCAAACGAAATGACTTACAGTGCAAATGAAGGTATTTGGGATGGTCAATGGATAGAAACTGATTTGGATGCTAGCGGTCAAGGATATTCTTTGACTGATGTTTTAGCTGACGAAAATCAGACCGCAACTTTAACAGACGACGATTGGTAGATGAAAGCATCAACTTATAATACAACTTTAGTGAACACCTCTTTGACTGTTGTTACTGCTCGTTCAAGCGGAGCAACAGGACAAACATCTTTAACCGTAAAAGCTGGAAATAAAACAGTCGCAAAAAGTGGTGAAAAGGTTTTTCTATTCACTAAATACTCAAACACAGTCCATGAGCTTACTCTTACTGCTGACTTAGGTAAAACAACAACTTGCAGTTTTAGTTCAACAGATTTTGATGTTTTGGTTGAGGTTGGCAGTGTAATCTTAATGCGCCAAGAACCATTGTTTGATAAGGTAAACAATACCGATTTATACTTTCATCAATCTATTTATTTAACTGCTGGAACAAACGGAAACGACTATCTTTCTGCCTTTGGAACTTCAACATTTTCTGTAAATAGTGGCACAGATTTATCAGACGGAAACTCCAAACCGAATAGATGGGCGGCACAATTCTCAATCTTTGTAGCTCCTTATGCTTGCACTCTTAAAAAAATAAAAGGGGTTGCTTCTACGGATGCTGGCACTGGTGACGATGCAATCATTCAAATTTGGACTGCAACTCCGAATGTAGGAACGACCACTAACTTGACTATTGATTTAATACACCGTTTTTCACTTACCAGTCAAAACAATCAGAACCACATTTTTGACTTAGAACAAGATACTGCTGCTCTGGCTGATGCACAGCTTGCAGAAGGAGATATTATCTTTGTAAGTATTAGGAGGTCAGGGGCGAAAAGCGGCGGTGTCAAATGGTATGCCGATTTAGGATTTGATGTAGAAATGTTTAAACAACCAATATAATGAAAACACTTTTGAAAGAGTGCAGCGATGTACTAACCTTAAATATAACAACATTAGCAATCTCATTTACTCAAGTTGAGATGATTTTGAAAGTTGTTCTTTTGCTTTTATCTATTATATATACAGCAGACAAATTAATCAAAAACCAAAAAAACAAATAAGATGAAAAACCTACTTTGCAAAACGATTTATTATTTGACTTTCAAAAAAGTTTGTTTCGGTATCTGTAAAAACTGCAAGAAATAATGGAGGAGATTTTACAATTGATAGAACGCTACGGATTGACTCTTATTTTATTGCTTGGGAGTTTGTATGCTCTTTACAAGTTTTTTGTCTTTAGTATTTACGAGGTGAAGGGAGAGTTTTCAAAACATCATGAAAACGCTGCTAAAGATATGCAATACATAAAAAGCAAAATTGACATTATCCTAGAGTTCATCAAAAAAAATAGTTGAAATGGCAAAAGGAATAAGCTTCACTCACCGTGAAAAACCCAAAAAGAAAAGAAAAGGAATCCACTCCAAAAACAAAAGCCGAACCAAAGGAGGAAAGCAATACGAAAAACGATACAACGGTCAAGGGCAATAATATAGTTGTAATTTGGTGCTAATGGAATTATTTGTTCTAAGAATATCAAGTCAAGTTGATTCAACAAGTGGACTGCTGTTTGAAAAAACAGATTTAGGATTGAATTTTCTTTGTTATACCTTAGAGGATGAAAGAAGGGCTTTGAAAGTAAAAGGAGAAACAAGAGTTCCTCAAGGGGTTTATAATATAGAGTTCAGAAAAGAGGGTGGATTTAACGCTCGATATTTTAAAAAATATCCTTCTTTTCACAAAGGAATGCTCCAGGTTATGGATGTTCCTAATTTTGAATATATATTGATTCATCAAGGAAATACAGATGAACACACAGCTGGATGTCTTTTGGTCGGTGATAGCCAAGAAAATAACATAATTATCAAGGATGGATTTATTGGCAAATCTGCAAACGCTTACAAGCGAATCTATCCGCTAATAGCAAAACAACTAGAACTCGGAAAAGAGGTCACAATACATTACAAAGATTATGCTTAACAATTTACTCGGTGGCTTATTCACCACCCTATCAAAACAAGCTTCTACTATAATTGACGAAACTATTTCGACAAAGGAGGAGAAGTGGAAACTCAAAAACGAGTTTCACAAAATACTTATTGATAGTGAAAAGTCAGCTCAACAAGAGGTCACAAAACGATGGGAAGCTGATTCCAAAGCTGGCTGGCTACCTGCAAATATCAGACCACTTACATTGATATTTTTGACTGTTATGTTTGTGATAATGTCAATGTTTGACGGAAATGTTGGAAGTTTTACAATTGACGATGCTTACAAACCAATTTATCAAACCCTTTTAATCACTGTGTACGGTGCTTACTTTGCTGGTCGTTCGATTGAGAAAGTAAAAAAGAAACAATGAAAAACCAAAAACGATACCGTCTGAATGAAGATGAGTGGCGATTGATTGATGATTATAGACAAGACAAAGAAAACAAAGCACTACTAGTAGAAGAATGTAACGAAGCTGGAATTGATGTTGGCTCTGTTCATCATTATTGGTACAAGAGCAAACGCTTTTCAATATTTGCCAAGCCAAACGATTTCTCAAGGGATGAATTTCTCAAAAGTATTGAAGATTTAATTTCTAACTATTCACCTTCTTATCCATCAATTGACTATCCGAAAAGAAAAGAAGGACATCTTTTGGTAATAAACCCCGCAGATGTTCATATTGGTAAATATGCAGACGCTTTAGAAACTGGAAATACTTACGATGTAAAAACAGCTAGAAAACGCATTTTAGACGGTGTTAGGGGGATTATCTCCAAGTCGGATGGGTTTACTGTTGAAAGGGTGTTATTTTGCATAGGAAATGATATTTTGCACACGGACAATATTCACGGAACAACTTCAAGAGGAACAAGACAGGACACCGATGGCAAATGGTATAGACACTTCACCACAGCTCTTGAAGTATATGTTGAATGCGTTGAAATGCTTATGAATATCGCTCCTGTGGATTGTGTCCATTCAATGAGCAATCACGACTATATGAGTGGCTTTCATTTGGCACACGCTTTGAAATCTTGGTTCAGAAACACCGAATCAGTAAGCGTGGATGACTCACCAATTCATCGAAAATATTATGTTTACGGAAGCTCATTGATTGCCTTAACTCATGGAGATGGGGCTAAAAGTAATATTTTACCCTTATTAATGGCTCAAGAGAAGCCAGAGCTTTGGGCTAAAACTAAGCACCGATACTGGTATCTGCATCACATACACCACAAGCAACGATTTAAGTATTTAACGAGCTTTGATGATATTGGAGTTACTTTAGAGTTCTTGAGAAGTCCTAGCGGCACGGATGCGTGGCACTATCAAAAGGGTTATACTGGCTCTCCGAAAGCTGTTGAGGGTTTTATTCATTCAAAAGAAAATGGTCAGATTGCGCACTTGACACATATATTTTAATATATTTGCGCTGTTTTTGGGAAAATAAACAAATTTTTCATTGTTTTTGTTAGGGATTTGGGGCTTTTTAGCCCCTTTTTCTTTTTTATTTTTACAGTTATTAACAGCCCTCCTTATCTAGTATTGTTAATTATTTTGTAAATTATTCAACTTTTTTTTGTTGAAAGTGTTGTGTAATTGGTTGGGAGTGCATATATTAGCACCATAATTAAAAACACTAAAACAATAAAACAATGACAACAAAAGAACTACAACTAACAGACAAAGAACTAAAACTTTTACTATCAAAATTAGTTCAATCAACAAGCGATAAAAGTTTAGAAGACCCTAAATTATTAGTAAGTCAATTATACGACAAATTACACGAAACATTAAAAACAAAATAATTAACAACAACTAAAAACAAACTAACCCCACCGCCCCGCACTGAAAGAAATGCGAGGTTTTGGTGGTATAAAACAAACATTAACAAAAACACAAAACAATGGAAAACAAATTTTCAAAAAAGAAGTACAACAGAAACTCAATAACTGTTACAGCTGACTCGGTTTACACTTCAGACGCTAATGATAAGTTCGTATACAACGAAAAGGCAACTGAATTGATACACGACACTTTACAAGTTTTAATAAATAGTCCGAACCCTTTGCGTTCAGAATATGGTTTTAACGAATCAGATTTTGAATTTATAGCACAATTTAGAGCAAAGCAGCAGTCTTTAATAGACGACTGTTCATATTTCTTACAAAAATGTAAAGGATTCTAATAATAGCACAACAAACACCACCACCCCGCACTGAAAGAAATGCGGGGATTTGGTGGTAGTAACTAACACTAAAAACAAAACAATGGAAACAAAAAAAATTACTTTTACGGAAACTCTAAAAGAATTAGAAATTTGGATAGATAATGTACAATTCGATTTAGAGCAAGATTGGAACGAAGAAAAGGAAGAAATGCAAATACAGCTACAACAATTACTTATAGCTAAAGCAAATTTAGAGCAGGTAATGAAGCACGGAAAGCAGATATTTTCTTCAAGTATATCACTTAGATAACAATAACCAACCCCACCGCCCCGCACTGAAATAAATGCGGGGATTTGGTGGTAGAAACTAACACTAAAAACAAAACAATGAACTCAATCAGCTACTATCCTCAAGGAGTGTTCTTAAAAAAAGGGATTGATAACCCCCCAACCTCTTATCTTACATTTAAGGAGTTTACAGAACTCCACTCAAGCCCAAACTTGAAATCACAAATTGAATCAATTAGATGTTTTGATTATGGCTCTTGGCAATACAAAAGCGCAAAAAAGAGATTGCCTTGCGTTTTAATGAATAAGTTTGCCTACAACCTTACAGAAGCATTCCAAAAAGAAACTTCATATAAGCCATTTGATGTTGATTTAAAAGACAACTCCATTTCTAAAGTTTTAAGATTTAAAAAAGCCATCAAGGAATTATCTTGTTTCGTTGTAGAAAGCCCTTCTGGAGGAATTAAGTTCTTTCTTAAAATAAACTTCAATACAAAAGACAAAAAAGAATATAGAAGAAAATACGATTTAATTGTGGAGCATTTGGAGAAGAAGTTTGATATTGTATTGGATAAGATGCAAGGAAACATCAAGCAGCCATATTTTCTAACTTACCAAAAGGATGCAAAATTTATAGACAGAGATTTTAACTTTAATTTTTAAACAATGACAAACGATTTAATTTCGAGCTTATTCTTTAATCCTAAAGAGGAGATAAAAACAAGAGTTCTTAATGCTGATATGGTAGAAGCTACAATTAATCAACTTATCGCAGAACTAAAAGAACAAGAGATGCGCAATGCTGAATTGATAAAAGTGTATGAGCAAGAGAAAGATTTCACTGGCTTAGCTATCACAGAAGGAGTAAACAAAGGGCTTCAAATAGCACTGATTCACCTGCGTAAATTGAATGCTGATATATTATGGAAACAATTAAACTTGAATACCAATGAAAATGATTAAGAGCTTTTTATGGAACAACGCTGGAGCAATATTTTGCTATACAGTGGCAGCTTTAGTTCTTTTAGGAATTATAGCGATGGATTTATTAGGAATTATAAATATAAAAATGTAATGAAAAAGAAAGTATCAAATGTAAAACCTCAAGGAGATTTTGAAAGCCAATACGGACACTTTTATAAGTGGCTGATTGAGTTTCAAGATGGATTCCAAGCAGAGTATTTAAGTAAGACAGAAACACAAAACAAGTTTATTGAAGGACAGGATATTGATGTTGAAATAACCTCAAGAGATTACAACGGTAAAACAATAAACAAAGTTAAGCCAATATCAACTTTTCAAGGTGGCTCAAGACCAGCTCCAAAGGCTGATAATGTGCAAGAGCTAATAGTTAAGCAGAACGCTCTGACAAACGCTTGTAATGTGATTGGAGAGGCTGATGTTGCAAAGATTATAGAAGTGGCTGAGGTGTTCTCTAATTGGGTTCTAAAAGGTGAAAAGCCAACCTCAACATCAAAAAATGATTTACCGTTCTAATGAATAGAAAAGACACATATTTAACAGAGGAGGGGCTGGAGTTTGAGTTTACAGTTTGGGAGGACTCTGGTGACTATCACACTCCATCCTATCACTCTGTTGAGATTGACAAAATAATTTTTAATAAAGAGGATGTTACAGATTTGCTTTTCAATATTGCTGATGAGTATGTTGCAAACATCAAAGAAAAAATAGAAGAAAAATTTTAAAAACATGAATGAAAAACTACAAACAATCCAAGAGGAAATAAAAAAAATAAAGTTTTTAGCAGAAGAGCTAGCTGATATTCCTTTTGGTTCAATAGACCAAGGTTCTAGAAAAAGAAGGCACGCACTAGCAAGAACAGCGGCGGCTGCTTTTGTAACTTGTGAAATAGGATTGAACTACGACCAAGCAAAATTCTACTTTAAAAGACACAGAACTTCTTTTTATCACTATAATAAAAAGCATTTGTCTTATATGGAAAACCCTAAGATTTATCCAGAATATTATCAATTTTACATAATGCTTAGAGATTTATATTTGAATAATGAAGAAAGCCTTTTCAAATCAAAAAGAACTTATGACTTTTATCAAGAGATAGAAAAAGCTCAACAGCAACAAAAAGCTATTGAAAGAAGATTGAAGAAACTAAACAAAGAAGCTGAACTATTAGGATTGTGAAAAAGATTCTAGTCAAAAAGAGTAGCAACTTCACCACGATAAACAATGAGTTCATCTTCAATAAAGAAATGAGCTTGAAAGCTAAGGGATTATTGTGTCACTTATTGGCTTTGCCAGAAACTTGGGACTTGTATGTTGAGGAGGTTGAGAAGTGGCACAAAGACGGTAAGAAGGCTATTTACAGCGCATTTAAGGAACTTTCAGAGCTTGGCTATGTAGAACGCACCACACAAAGAGAAAAAGGAAAGATTGTGAAATGGGACTATGTTGTTTACGAAAAACCACTTTCCCAAAAGGTAGAAGTAGAAAAGCTACAAGTAGAAAACGCACCACTATTAAATACTGATATTAAATTAAATACTAATATAAGTAAAAAAGAGGAGTTTGATTTTGAAGAATTAGAAGAATTGAATGTTGATGTTTGGAAAAAGTGGAGAGCTTACAGAAAAGAAACATTCCGTTTGAATTACAAACCAATAGGAGAAAAGGCAGCAATAGGAAAGCTGATGCGACTTTCTCAAGGATGCCACGAAGTCCAAGAGCAAATCATTCAGCAATCAATTGAAAACGGATGGAAAGGGATTTTTGACCTTAAACAACAAAAACAATCAAAAACTAAGAGCGCACTTGATAACTGGCAGAAAGCTCGTAATTTGATAAACAATGGATAAAAAAGAACAAATCTGGAATCGTTGGAAGAACGACCTTCCTAAACTTAAAGAAGAAGCTGTTGACATACTTTCCAGAACTTATTTGGAGATAGGACAAAAGCCAAGTGTTGAGGACATTGTTACTATGGCTAATATTTTAGTTGATGACTTAGCTAATAACACACAATTTAGCACAATGACAATGGAAGATGTTTCAAGGGGTTTTAGAGAGGGTGTGAGAGCTGGAGATGAAGCAAGTGTCTTTCTGAATGTTAGGAGTTGGAATATTTGGTTACGAAAAGAAAAACAAAAGGTTGCAAAAAAAGTAATAGAATTACATAAACAACAGGAACTCGAATATATTGAAAACGCTCGTTTATTGGGTGTAAATATTAAAAAAGCAAAGCATAAAAAATAACAAGCCTATATCTAGTAAATTAACGAACTAAAAAAAGTAATATCAACATACTACAAAAAAGAGATAATGGCTTAAAACGCTTTGAAATAGGCTTAAAAACAAAATTAAAAATTATGAAAAAAGGACAATTGAAACTGGAAACAGTTAGGATTTTAGAAGCTCTCTGCAAGCATATTGTAGAAAGCAAAAACGACTACGAAACAGAGGACTTAAAAGCATTGCTTTCAGAAGCTCTTGCTTATTATGATTTGTATCTTTTAAAGAAAAACAACAAAGGAATCGAAGCAGCAAGGTTAGAAAGCAAACTTGTCCCAAAATGGGAGGAGGGTCTTAGAGCTGAGATAAGAGCTTATTTTGATGAAGTATGAAAGCGAAAGACAAAGTAAAAAATCTGTTGATTAAATATCCACACTTTAGAGATTCGGACAATAAACTTATCGCCGCTTATTGGTTTGAGGAATTAAAAGGAAAGGGAGTGAATCCAGATGAAATGAGTGGAATGGAGTTCCTTCATTTTTTTGCAAACTCTAAACTCACCAACAGCGAAACGATACACAGATGCAGAAGAAAAGCTCAAGAAGAAAACACAGAGCTTAGAGGTAAAAGCTACCAAACAAGACAAGACAAAATGCAAAAGCAATGGAGAAAAGATTTAGGATATAATGGCTAAAACAACTACTTCTAAGCTAAAAGCTAAACTGGATAAGCTGTTCTCTGAATACATAAGGAAAAGAGATAGCGACCACAGAGGGATGTGCAAGTGCATTAGTTGTGGCAAAGAAGCTCCAGCTTTTGGGGGCTCTATACACGCGGGACACTTTATGAGCAGAAGGCACTTAGCCACGAGATGGGATGAAAAGAATGTCAATGCTCAATGTGCGGGCTGCAATACTTTTAGAGGGGGTGAGCAATATAGACAATCTATTGGAATAGATAGAAAGTGGGGTGAGGGAACATCAGCAGAGTTAGAACAAAGAGCGCACACAGTAGTAAAACTATCAAGAGCAGATTATGAAGAAGCAATCGAAAACATTAAGCAAAAGATTAGTGAACTCAATTAACAATGAGGTGTTAATATTTTTTAATCTTAACGATTGGATAATAGAATCAATATTTTATATTAGCAACGATGACAAAGATTAGCACAATATTTGAAGGAGGGATTGCTAAAGTAGCAACCCTTGCAGATGGTTCACTCTCACTTACGATACATACTCAAGAGCTACCAGAAGAAACAATGATGCGCCTATTCAAGCTAAGAAAGAAGCCAGGAATGGTTTTAATTAGCTCGGATAGTATAAACAAGAAAGAGGTTGAAGAAGTCGAAAAGTTTACAAGCGATTTTGAGGTTGGCGGAAAAACACAGAGCCAAAGATTAAGAGCTGTTTTGTATAGAGTATGGGAACAAACAGAACAAACTTATGATTTTCCTATTTGGTATGAATCACAGCTTGAAAGAATAATCAATAAATACAAAGCAACTCTGGATGCCTAGAAGGACACTCTCTCAACTAATTTGGAAAAGCACGGAGAACGGAGCTGAGTTGAGAATGCCTTTAATAATAAACACAGATATAAACTTCCAATTGATGTTCGGAGAAGCTGAAAGCCACAACGAACAAACACAGAACGAAACAACTAATGCAGAAAAATATGAGTGTAGAACTTACAAAGATGTTGAGCATTTTAAAAAATTTGTTTAGAATAACAATGGCAGTGATTATCCTTTTTCTGATGCTTCCTTTTTTTGTGGTCTGGTTTAGTTTTTTATTTCTTAAATTTGTTATTGAATATGAAGTTGAAAGCAGTCCTAGAGGTTAGTATTATTATGCAAGAGGAGGAAAGTGTAGAAGAAGCTAATTCAAGAGCGATTGAGAAGCTGATTGAAGTAGTGGATGAATGGATAAACGATAAAGACGGAATCACTCCCTACATCAAACTAGAATATGATGTGGACTTTGAATTTATCAAAGAAATAAAACTATTGAACTAATGCCAAACTTACCAAAGGGAAAGCCAAAAAGCTGGATAGCTAATAGTAAAAAGAAAACACGCTTTAGTGAAAAGCACGTTTCAGAGAACTCTAGTTTCTATAATAGTTCAGCTTGGCGCAAAGTAAGAAAAGCATACTTCACAATGAATCCGATTTGCAAATGGTGTGAAGAAGAAGGGAGGGTTACAACTGGTCAAATTGTGGACCACATTGTTGAGATTAAAGACGGAGGGCAAACACTGAGCTTTGATAACTTACAAACGCTTTGTCAAGTTCATCACAACCAGAAAACTGCTTGGGCTAAAATGAAAAGAAGAAATGAAGAAAAGTAAATATTACTACGATTATACAAGGAACACAGATACTCCTTTAGTGGATGATAGAGTTCCTCATTACTACAAAGGGAAACAAGGGTACGAAGCCAGAAAAGTGTGTGATAACTTTGATTTAACTTATCACTTAGCTACTGCAACAACTTATATACTGAGAGCGTACCACAAGCACGACACACCGATTGACTGTTTAAAGAAAGCAATCGCTCACATTCAATTTGAAATAGAGAAATATGAGCAAGACAATTAATAAGATAGTTTGGGAAGTGTTTATTGAGGAAACAATGGGACAGGATAAGTCAGAGCTATACACTGATAGAATAAAAGATTATACAGAAGACATGTGCTACATTGTTTACACCAATCTATTATATAGGATAGACAGAGGGGAAAATATTAATGACATAGCCTTTGAAGATATACTACCAAGAG
>VMHT01185464.1_pt1 | contig 22994 bp, 14 predicted proteins | sample 4693611 | NCBI WGS metagenome assembly VMHT01 (sample SAMN12280063, study PRJNA550983) | marine metagenome | isolation source: seawater sampled from same location over 5 years 0.02-0.2 micron viral filtrate | place: USA: collected off the coast of southern California halfway between the port... ...
CAAAGAGTTTTTTAGAATGTTCCGCCGTCTAGAGTATTTGCCCAAGAGGCTACACCAGAAGTGTTCATGCTTAATATATAGTCAGAAGCAGTCGCGTTTCCAGAAGGTTTCACAAGTCGAGTATATCCAGCATTTGAAGCAGCACCAATGAGCAAATCACCAACTGCTGTAGCTGAAATACCCTTAATTCGTAGAGCATCTGAGTTTACTTCGACAGTAATATTGTCGTCGTTTACGTTGAGAGTGTTTCCTGATTTAGAAAGAGCATCTCCTGCAACGATTTGACCTGCACCTGAGAACTGAGATACAGTAAGTGCAGTACTACCAAGAGTAGGAGCACCATTGTGAGTAAAGACATAGCCGTTATCTGCGCCTACAGTACCTTCTTCTACGAAAGTAAACACGCCACCTGTCATTTCTGCAGAAACGTTGGCATCATCTGCTCGAGTAAGTACCCAAGCTGTAGAGCCATCGCCTACCGTAGTAACTACATAAATACCGTTTTCTGCTCCAGAAGACTGGTCTTTAACAAGAATTCTGTTGCCCGCAACTACAGTTACACCGTCTAATTGCAGTGCAGCATTCGACCCAGAGTTTGTAAGAGTTCCACCAGCATTATTATAGTTAGAAGCTAGGTTAGCAGTAGTAGCTAAACGTACAGAAGCTTTTACATCAAGAGCTTGTTTAATTGCGTCAACATATTCTTTTGATACCAGAGAGTTTGCACCAAATCCAGTGCGATTCTTATATCCAGAAGGAACAGTAACTGTAGCAGTACCGTTTGGAGAAAGTACCAAATCACCGTTTGTGTTAGTAGTAGAAATTGTATTCGTATCTACGCGTACATTATCTACATCTAACTGCTGAAGACCCGCAAGCGAAGTAGTACTTACTCCAGGATTAAGCGCTGTACTACCTAAAGTAATAGCATTTACAGTTACAGCACCCGAAGATACTGAGAAGTCTGTAGAGTCAAAAGAAGCAACACCCTTATTACTTGATGTAGCTAGTTCAGCTGCGATAGTGACTGTAGTACCTGTGGCGCTTGTATCAATACCTTCTCCGCCTGTGAAAGTAAAGGTTTCGCCAATAGTTGCCGCAGCATTACCAGAATCACTTGCAAGAGTTATGTCATTAGCAGTAATAGCACCTGAAGATGCTGTAAAGTGTGTGGAATCGAAAGAAGCAACACCTTTATTTGATGCACTTGCATCCTCCGCTTCAATGGTAAGAGTAACATCTGTTCCTGATTTTGCAACAGCAGTATCAATTCCTTCTCCGCCCACAATTCGTAAGTCATCTGTAAGAAGTGCCGTGTCCGCAGTAGTAGAATCTGCGTCTACAGTAAGAGTTGCAGCAACATCCGTAAACGTAACTACACCTGAGCCGTTAGTAACGAGTGCTTGCCCACTAGTACCATCAGTGATTGGAAGTGTGTATTCTCCAGAAAATTCTACTTGCTTACTGAATTTAACTTTCTCTGCAGAGTTGGTTGTGTCGATAGTAATATAGTTATTAGAGCCTTCACTGATAGTAAAAGCAGTAGCAGAATTATCCAGTAGTTTAAATTCTGTTGCCTGAGCACTTATATCTACACTGCCCGTAGTAAGTACTAAATTACTTGCAGGATTTAAAGTAAGATCTCCAGAAGAAGTATCAATATGATTTGTAGTATTATTTATACGAATATTGCCAGTAAGCAATTTATTAATTTTACTATTTGAGTCAACGATAATACCACTCGAAGCTGTAAGAATACCTGCTGTGTGGTCGAGCATATCTACATATACTTTACCGCCAATTGCTATTACGGCATTATCTGCGGGAGCACCAATAAATAACTTGTCACTATTGTCCGAATATGCTAATTCACCTGCGGTAAGTGAGCCTGGTGCCGCAGTGGTGGTACTGCGTTTAATTTTGATTGTTTGAGCCATTTAGGGTCTCCTAGATTAGCCTTAAAAGGCTCCTGCGTCTAATGTGTCGGAATCTCCTGAACTGTCTCCTACTATTATAGGTACCCATTCATAAACTCCACTGCTAGTCTCGCGATATACTTTAAATTGTTCGTCGTTGGTATCGTACCAAGTGTCTCCTTCCGAAAGTGTAGATACACCAGCTACTATAGTTCCTGTAGGGGCTGTATCTGATCTAAAATTTTGGTCTGCTAGTTGTTGTAGCGCTAGCTGTACGTTGGTTGCTGTAATAGGACCATAGGGTTCTATTACGGTATTTGTTGCATCTTGATAGGTATTAGGAAGCACAAAGTTATTTACTTCCACATTTACATCTGATTGAGTAATATCTACAGATATCTCTTCCTGTCCTGTTACGGTTATATCCGTTACAGACTCAGTAACAGTTACTACTGTAGGATTCGTTATACTCATTATCGTGTAACTTCTGGATTAAGAGTTATCTCTCCTTGAATTAGTCTACGAACAACTGCGTCTGCACTAGTATGTATCTCTAAATCATAAAAATATCTTCCTGCAGAAAGTGCAGAAGAGGTTGCGTTTCCAAGTTGCATTTTTACAACTCCTTGAGTGGCGGGAGTAAGTACAGTGCAAGTAAACGAAGCCGCAACAGTAGAAGCTGTCCTGCTTGACCGCATTTGAGCACGTGCAGAGTAGCCACTCAGATCCTTGATGGCTCCCAGCTCTTTAATTGTTAAGTTTATTGCAAAGTCGGAACCTTGATCAATAACTAGGTTGTATACGGCTGCTGTCATTTCATTTTCTCCATTACAGAATTATAGCCAACTTGAGGTGTTATGTCAAGAATTATTTTTAACAAGGTGCTTAGTTAATGTTTGGATAGTACTTTTCGAGTGAAGTGAGATCAGAGTATAAGTTATACCAACCTTTGTCATTCTTTTCAACATTTAAAACGTCTGTAAAGTATTTTTCATACATTTCTACTACTCTATGCATATCGAAGTTATTCTCAGCCCACTTCCTACAAAAGCTTGGATCTATTTTATCAATATTTTTAGTTGCTTCGACAAAATCTCCAAAAGTTCTACATCTATACCCAGTTAGTCCGTGAAGATTATTTTCTGCAAAAGCGCCCCAGTCAGTAGTTATTGTAGGAGTACCTGAAAGTAATAACTCAACTTGTACCCCTCCAAAAGGTTCATGGTAAATAGAAGGCACATATGCTGCTTTTGCCTTTGACATAAGCTCTTTTCTAAGAGCAACGTCTGCATAGCCTACTTCCTCTACATGATCCGGAACCGACGTATAGCCTAAGCCTGACATCTCTTGTACAATACCGCCTTGTCCTGCAACTTTTAACTTTACGCCTGCTGCCTCTGCCGCTTGAATTGCAATATGTACTCCCTTTCCTTCATATACTCTACCCAAAAATAAAAAGTAATCCTCTTTTTCGTGTTTATCTCTGAATTCAAATTGAGACAGGTCAAAGTAGTTAGGTATAACTGTAGCATACCAATCTGTTTTGCACCTACCGGATGCTTCAGGGCCTCCCATAATATGCATTAAGGCATAAGACTCAAATATTTTATACTTACAGAAAGTGCCGGAGCTATATCCTATTCCCGGCTCTACATTTATTAAGTCGGGAAAAGCATCACAAACTGCTTTGTGTCCCCATCCAAAAAACGCAAGAACAAAATCATACTTCTCTTTTCTTTTGTTTATTTCTTCTATGGTATTTTTATAGAAGGTATTATAAGCGTGATCTTTTACGTCAAACTTAAAAAAGTGCTCCTTCCAGTTATAGCTTCCATATGCTATTTCTAAGTCTTTGTTTGTGGTTACAGTAATGTGTTCGTCACAAGGAACATTTGAATCCTCATGTCCATAATGAAAAACAGTATGCCCCCTGCCCTCCATCATTTGACAAAATTTTACCACTTTTTGTGTGTATGCACACGCTACGTAATCTAGGTTAGATACCGTATGGGGTAGTCCCAATACATGAAATCTCATTACACTAATTTCCTTTTAAGTTTAAGTTTAAGTTGTTAAGATAGTTTTCCTATTTTTACTCGAAGAGTACTACCGTCGTAAATTTCTATTTTTGTCGAGCTTATTGCTATCTTGCTTCCGTCTGATTCTGAAGAAACAGTTAAAGCATCTGCACTAATAAATCCTCCATAGCTGCCAGTAGTAAGATCTTGAAAGCTTTGTCCAGAGGGAATAGTAGCCGCTGTAGTTGAGTTATTTTGCCACTGATAAACTTTACCTGTTTGCACATCCCAATAAACATCGTTTTTTAGTACATCATTAGATCCTCTAAAGGATTGTATAAGCTCGTACTTGTTTGCATCAGTTTCTAATCCGTCCGTATCAAATACAATGGCATTTCCAGCCGAACCTGCAGGGCCGTCAGGTCCTGTAACACCTGTAACACCTGTATTTCCTCTAGAACCTGTATCTCCATCAGGACCTTGGCTACCCGTATTTCCAACAGGGCCTGTATTACCTCTTGCACCCGTATCTCCTGCAGGACCTGTATCTCCATCAGGACCTTGAACACCAGTATTACCTCGAGCACCTGTATCTCCATCGGGGCCTTGAACACCAGTATTTCCAACAGGACCTGTATTACCTCTTGCACCCGTATCTCCGTCAGGACCTTGAACACCAGTATTACCTGTAGGGCCTACAGGACCTTGAGCACCCGTATCTCCGTCAGGACCTTGAACACCAGTATTACCTGTAGGGCCTACAGGACCTTGAGCACCCGTATTACCTCGAGCACCTGTATCTCCGTCAGGACCTTGAACACCTGTATTTCCAGCAGGACCTTGAGTACCAGTATTACCTCGAGCACCTGTATCTCCATCCGGACCTTGAACACCTGTATTTCCAGCAGGACCTTGAGTACCAGTATTACCTACAGGACCTTGAGTACCAGTATTACCTGTAGGGCCTACAACACCTTGGGCACCCGTATTTCCAACAGGACCTTGAGTACCTGTATCTCCGTCGGGTCCTGTGGCGCCTTGCTGCCCCTGAACTCCTGTTGCACCCTCAGGACCTGTAGCACCGGAAGAACCTTGAACACCTTGCTCTCCTTTCTGTCCTTTTATGAGAACAGGATCTTGAAAGTCGTCCTGAGTAATATCAGCACTTGCTTTTTCTAACGCAGCTATAGTCCACTTAATATTTGTTATACCAGCTACCGTAGCATCTACATACCATCTATATTGAGAGTCTGTTTGTCCGCCTTGTACAGTTAACCAATACCCTCCGGTACTGATAAATACAGTAGGTGTTAGCCTAGTAAAATCACTTGTATTAGAAGAATTGTCTGCTCCTGCAAATATTTCTGCCCAATATGCAGTATCTGAACTAGGTACTCCTGACCTTCCACTATGATTTTGTAAAGCTACAAACACTTTCGAAGAGTATGATACTACGTTGCCTTGAGTGTAAGCGCTACCACTAGACCAGGCACTGATTGTAGGGGAAGTACTTAAAGTGTTATCAGGAGCTGTGCTATAATAAGAAAAAGATTGATTACCTGCAATACCTGTAGAACCTGCAGGACCTTGCTGACCAGAAGGGCCTACAATACCAGTACCTCCAGCAGGACCTTGAGTACCTGTATCTCCATCAGGGCCTTGAGTACCAGTATTACCTGTAGGGCCTACAGGGCCTTGAGTACCAGTATTTCCAACAGGACCTTGACTACCTGTATCTCCATCAGGACCTTGAACACCTGTATTACCTCTTGCACCCGTATCTCCACCAGGTCCTTGAGTACCAGTATTACCTACAGGACCTTGAGTACCAGTATTACCCCGAGCACCTGTATCTCCGTCAGGACCTTGACTACCTGTATCTCCATCAGGACCTTGAACACCTGTATTACCTGTAGGACCCACAACACCTTGACTACCTGTATCTCCATCAGGGCCTTGAACACCAGTATTACCTCGAGCACCCGTATCTCCGTCAGGTCCTTGACCACCTGTAGGACCTGCAACACCTGTATTACCTCGATTACCTGTGTCCCCGACAGGACCTTGAGCACCTGTATCTCCATCAGGGCCTGTAGCTCCTCGATTACCTGTGTCCCCGACAGGACCTTGAGCACCTGTATCTCCATCAGGACCTGTATCTCCTCGATTACCTGTGTCCCCGACAGGACCTTGAGCACCTGTATCTCCATCAGGGCCTGTAGCTCCTCTCTCTCCTTTAGTGAATGTTTGTACTCTTGTAAAAGTTGTTTCAGCACCTAAGGAATCTTTTACTATAATGGTGAAGGTAAGTTTACCTGTTAGTCCTGGTAAAGCCGTTATTCCTGAATATCCTACTGTTGTAGTTTGCTCAACTGGAGAGGCACTACTGGCTGTGACCCCGTCCGCAGCTACTGCTGATACTCTGAACGAAGAGTTTGCGTAAGGTGAAGAATTATCATATGCTAAGTTTGTACTTCCTGATACTACTGAAATTATAGTGCCTGTATTAGTAAAATCTAAAGCATTACTGGCACTTACCGGAACCGTAGCATTATCATTCGTTAATGAAATAGTTATCCCATCAAGTGCTCCGTCTGAGACTCCCTCAACTCCTCCAGTACTTGCACTTGCGTAATCAGCAGCACCCACTGTTGCCGCAACAAATGAAGAACCGACAGCATATGTTACTCCCGAAGTACCTGCAGTGGTATTCCAAGCTGCTTGATCTAGGCTTCCAAGACCAACTATGTTATAAGTTTTACCTACAACAAAGCTTCCTGATAATTCATTATTATTGGGTTCGTAATTAGAGAAAACTACTTTTTGAGAAGTCTGTGTAGTTTGAGAGCCTCTTTTTACTTCATATCTAAGCCAATAGTATCTACTGGTTTGTCCCGAGTCTATTACAGAATCTGTATAGGTATTTGAAGTAGTACTGCCAATATGTATAGCATTTGCTATATTATTTACAGGGTTTCCGTTGCTATCTTTTCCGGACTTCCATATTTGTACCGTGTAATTTGCAGAATTAAAATTATCAGAGTTTTGCCAATTTAACTCAATGCCACCCCTTTCATTTTGTGTAGCAGTAATAGTATTTGTTTTGACAGGTAAGGGTACTGCCATGTTAGCTACAGAAGGTATAGCAGGGGCTATTACTTGTGAGGGCTTGGCAGCAATTAAGTACCCTTCATCTGAGTGTTCTTCCGCTGTAATTTGAACCAAACAGTTTTCATTAAACTTTATATTGTCTATTCTGAACATCTTCTGCGACCAGCCAAATCTGCTGTAATTTATTCGCATAACGTCCCCGGCTCTTAATAAAACACCTTTAGGAACCATAGTGAAATTAATTTTTAAACCATGTCTTGAAGAATCTAAATATTGTTTTGCATTCATTCGGGCATTATAATAGTTTGTAACATAAGGCGTTCTCATGCTGCCCTTTTTTGGAACCATTCTATCTTCTTTGAGATAGTCAGAGTTAAACATCATTACAGAGCGCCCCTCAAACCTATTTTGAGGATCGTTTATTGTAAGATCTAGCTGATTATAAGTACCTTTTTGACCTACATCTTCAACACTGATAGAACCGATAATATCTTCTTCGTCTACTACTTCAACAGTATAAGACTCTCCATCTATCGATATGGTAGCAGGTGTTTGTGCTTTTCTTTTTACATCTAAAGAGTACTTACCATTTGAGTATCTTAGTATGCCGTTGAAATGGTTAAGCATGCTATTGATATTGGAAAACACAGATTTAGAAGTGTCTAGTACAACATTGGTTTGATGACGAGTAACGTGTCTTTGATTTTGTGCATCCCAGCCTAAATACCTCCAGTACTTGACATCATCCGCATCATATAAACTGTACCCAGAAGTATAAGAAGTTGTTGATTTATAGGTTTTAACTAAAGGATCTCCGTCAAAAGTAAATCTGTCACCATAGACAGGACTACCGCCTACAATGAAACGATTAATATCTAGTGCTAAAGTGCCGGATACAACACCTGTTAAAGATAGAGAAGCTGTAAGGCTGTTACTAGCATTATAAGTAACCAAACCGTCAGACCCTGTATGTGTATGAAGTTTTCCATTTTTATAGTAAAGCTCTCCTGAATAAAAATATTTCCAATCTTCATGACGATGCGCAAGTTTACCTTTAACTTCCTTAAACTCTACAGAATAGCGTGTATCATTTCCATCCCCATTAGGCCTAGGAATAGTTATTGCTGAAGATACGCTTTTTACTTTTCCTTGCCAAAGAGTTTTTCCTGAGCTTGTAAACTTATACTCTGAGTTTATAGCAGGAGCTGTTTGAGCTAAAACTGTAACATTAGAACGCTCATCACAAGCTCGTGCTGCTGCAAAAAAACTTTCCTTATCTATATCAGCATCTATATCCAAACCTCTTCCATATCTAGAATCCGTTAAGTAGTCAAGTAGTTGCATGGCAGGATTTGTACTAACTCTTATATCTCTATTAGAAGTAAAAATCTTATAAGTGTCATTCTGAAGAGGAGGTTCAGAAAAAGGCGAGTCTACAGCAACTATTTTTGAAGTGCCTCCAGTATAAGCTGTTATTTTCTTTCTTTCAGGCTCTGACACACTTCCATCAGAGAAAACCCGAGTGAGCTCTATTTCTCTACCTATATAAGCTCCGGCTGCAGTTGATGCATTGGATGCCAGCTGAAAAGACTGTAAAGGAACTACATAAGTAGTCTCTTCAGTTAATGCGCTAGAATCTTCTGTTGTTTGTCCTACGTTTTCAATAGTATTGTTATTTCTATTAGCTGGATAAGCATTCAGAGCTTCACCAGATTGACCAGTTTCTCTTCCATCTAAATCCGCTAAAATAGCAATCATTTCTGATGCGTCAATTGCAGCTTGCTCAACCGCATTAGAGCTTCCTAATACAACGTCTACTCCGTCTCCTGAGGAGCTATTACTTACTGCCGTTATTTCCGGAGACATAGTTGCAGGAATAGTGCCTGTATGACCCGTATAGTCGGTTGTTACAAAATGTATTTTATTGCTGCTACCATCCTCGATATAGAAAGCATTAAAGCTAGCAGTAGGATCTGTTTTAAACCTAACTCGAGTTTCAGCATTTCCATTCATATCAAGAATAGTATAAATATCTTCAATAACATGATTACCTAAAGAGACATCCGTGCTTCCACTAACTACATATTTTGAGGCTACAGTCTGTCCGATGTTAAAAGTGGAAGTAGCTACATCTGTTGTTGAGTAGTCAGGGTCTATAACATAGGAAAAATCATAATTAAGACATGCAACTCCTTTTCCTCTTACAACAAAGTCTAGAGAAGGTATTGTGGTTTCTCCCTCTCCAATCGTATACTCACCTACTAGATAAGCTGTATCTAGTAGTTGATGATTAGCTCCCCAATAAGGTTCTGTACCTGAGTAATAATCTTGTGCAATTTTGAAATTATTTGAGTTATGTAGAAGTATAGAATCTGCCTTTTGATTACTTGTACCTGCATGAAATTGCATTCTAACATCAATAGGGTTGTCAAATCTAGTGCCCTTTTCGTGGGTTATACCTTTCCCTTGAGCAGAAGCTCCTATACCAGTAGCTGAAAAACCTTCTGGCGGATAATAATCATACTCTCTATAAAATCCATTGGCATCGTCGGTTGTCCATCTAACGCCTCCTCTACCAAAAATAGTTCCGAGGGCAGTAGCAATACTGCTGCTTCTCATATTTTGACCCGTTAGAGTGTCTCCTCTGTCAGCCCTTCCTGAACAAGTTACATCTACAGTTCCATTAGCAGTTTGATTTCCTCTAACACTTAAGTCGTTAGCATCTATACATATAGAAGAAGTATCATCAAAAAATATATCATATAAGCCTCCTACCTGACCTTCACAGATTGCATAGGCTACGAATACTTTTTTAGAGTCTGAATTTAAAGTGTCGACAAAAACAGGAATACTATCAATCTTATTTACGCCATATACAACGGGCAAGTGTTTTGCTGCTAAGTTAAAGCGTAAGTCTACTTCTCTGTCTACAGTTACTTGATACTCCTCTTGAGTATATGACTTCTTTAAACCAAACCAACTACTTTTCTTTTTTAATCTAGTTTTTGTTTCTTGTACTTGATATGTAGATACTAAATTAATTGCTTGTTCGCTGTGTAAAAATCCTAAATCTGCTGCGTACTCAGGGCGTATGGCAGCACTTGGATCAGGTTTTCCCTCTTGATTTAATGCCCTGTGGTTTTGATCTGCCGTAATTCTTCCAGATACTCGAGAAAAATCTCCCCAATGGCTAGTAATACTCCAAGTTATTATGGAGCTTTTTGAAGGGTCTTCTTTTAACTTACCGGAAGCAATTATGCCTTTAAATAGTAAATAAGGTTTTCCTATAATAGCACCAGTCTCTGTATCAATATGTGCTTTATATACAAATACATCTCTGTTTATATATCTAGCATAGCTTGTGCCACTGGTTCTATCTATTAATATACTTTCTACTTCTGGGTTATTAAAAGTTAAGGTTACGCTCTGATTAGAGGCCGCGGCAAGAGTACCCTCAACAGAAGTTACTACCATTTTTGTATTATTAACTTCGAATCGATCTACTCTTACTTCTTTATTGTTATTGGTTCCTCCGGAAATAAGAAGTGTATCCCCTTCTCTAAAGCCTTCTTCTACAAAGTTTTTTGTACCTTGTATTGAGGTAGTGGTAAAAGTAACAGTATCAGTAGTTAAAGTATCTAAAGCAGTAGCACTTACGTTGAGACTCATCGTAGTTGCTCTTGCCTGAGTGGTTTCACTAATCGAGCCTACACTTATAAGTTTATTTGCTATATAAGTTTGCGGTCCGTTTACGGTAGTACTGTTTGTAGGATAAGATAAGTCATCCCATATTATATCAGTAGAACCATCACTAAGATATACATAGTCTTGTGCTCTTTTTAAGCTCTTTCCTGATTTCGTTATTACGGGTTTTTCAAATTTTACTAAATGTGCATATGTAAAAGAATCCTCTTTTAGCAAAGAGTTTCTAAGTGTAGCGTCTAAGTTTCTTACACCCATTATTGAACTTCCTCAAGACTTAAAGAAAATGCATATAAATTATCTGTATTTAGTGCATATTCCTGTACATCGCCTGCTATGACTACTTGGACCTTAGGATCGTTAAAAATAAGATCATCCCCCGCTGTAACTGATTTAGATAGTGCAGGAACAAAATGTATTCTTACTTGATTTGTAGTAGGACGAGTTGGTGAGGTACCAACTATATGATAATCAGTATTCGTTTCTACTCTTGTTACTTGGTACGCTTTTTTATGGTTGGAGTTGGCGCCTGCAATAGTAAACAAATCGCCTGGCAAGGGAGTTTTATCTGTAGCTACAACATAGTCAGAAGCTGTTAGTAGTAATGTGGTAGAACCTGCTGTGCCTGTTGAATTAGCCGCTGCAGAAGTTACTACATGAAGCTGATTAGTGCTCCCACCAGACTCTTGCACCCAGGATCTAAAGTCAGGATCTTGAGGTAGGCGATATTGAGGTAGAGAAACAAAGAAAGGATTTAAAGCTCCTCTTCTTTGTAATAAAAAATTATTAATAGGTTCAAACTCATCCCTCGTCATAGGATTATAGCTGATTTTTACTTTCCACATATGTCCTGTTTTGGCTCTTGCAATAAGTCTTCCCGAATTAGTTCTATCTCTTAAAACTTTTTGATTCGAAGAAAAAGTTACTGCAGAATATCCTGCCCCGTAAGAGCCTCCACCGGCCGCACCTGCGTCGGTTATTCTATTATTAGGATCTGGTAATATGTTTTGAAAAGTACTGAAATCTCCCATTAGTATCTCCCTACGCCCATAGCGGCCGCATTAGGTTGTAGTACGGTAGTATCTACTTCTTCAACAAAAGACTGTCCATAAGAATTTGCAGCTTCTCTAATCATGCCTATTATATTTCCTCTTTGTAGTGTTAGCATATCCTCTACGCCTCCAGAATCTATTGTATTAATATTAAAAGTTACTTGGGCAGGAGCACCTGCTGCTTGTACTTCATCTGCAGGAGCTATACGTCCTGCACGATCAGGAATAAACATTTCAGGTCCTTGCTCTCCTACCATAAACCCTGCTGTCTCTCCTCCGGCTGCTCTATATTTGGCTCCGGTAAAGGCAGGCTTAAAGTTACCCGAACCTCCGATTCCATCTTCTCCTCTCAAATAAGCCTGTTCTCCTCTCGCGGACTGAGAAGTTGCTAAATCTACGCCCTTGCCTCTTTCTCCTATGCCAATGCCGGTAGGAACCGAGGAAGAAGCACTAGCACTAGATTGATAAGACGTGCCTGATATTATAGCTATTTGCGCTACACCCATTGCCCCAATTAACCCAGCCAGTGCTATTGCAAAAGGTCCTAAGACCGCTGTCTGGGCCAATGCACCTGCGATACCTGCTGCTGTTGACATAACTGCTTGAGCAATCATTAACTTTTTATTAGTCTCAAAAGCCTTCTTCTTAATAGAATCTTTCTTAGCTTCCATAGACTTAATTTTAGCTAAAGACTTTGCGGACTGTCCGTCTAGTTTTTTCTCTGCGTCGATTTGTTTATCTATAGCATCGATAGCTACATTCGATTGTGCTTTTAATACTGAAGCTATTCCTCCAATAATATTTGCAGCGGCAGCAAACCCTGCAGAAAGCTTCATTGCAGTGTTATCACCGGCCTCAGCCATTATCTCCATAGCACCTACCACAGAAGTTAACATTGTGTTAGATAGCTCACCTAAAGTTGCAGCTAATTCTCCTTCAGGGCCTAACTCTCTTAAAGCCTCTGACATAGCTGTCATAGTATTACTAACCATCTGTAACGACGCATGCTCAACATTCTTTTGTGCTTGAATTACTACTGCTTCTGCGGCTTCTGCGGCTAGTATAGCATCGTTTGCGGCTTGAGCAGCATCTTTTTCTCCAACGCCGGACATTTGGGCTTGCTCGAGAGCAACTTGGGCGGATAGTGCGTCTAGCTTTTTTTCCGTCAGGTTCTTTTCTGCTTCTGCTAGGGTATTTACAGCGGCGGCGGCGGCCAGCATCCCTTCTGTCTGTACTTTGAACGCTTCCATTCCAAAACCTTCAGAGCCCATTCTATCAAAGCCTGTATCAAATCCAGACATACTACCTTGTATGGCTGAAGTAACACCTGTTCCTGCTATGCCTATAGACGCACTTGCCATTTGCTGTACTACAGCATTTTGTGCATCAAGTAATCGCAATACTTCTAGATGCTCTGCTGTTAGTTTCTCTTGGCCTCCAAACTGTGCTACTAATAAGGCTCTTTCAGCTTTTATTTTTGCCATTGTAAAAGCCAGATCTAACTTTGCGGTTTTTATTTTTAACTCTGCCGCTTCAATTTGTATTTTTAACTCTTGCTGAGGCGTTAATTTTCCTCCTGAAGCTCTTGCTTGTCTAAGTATTTTGCTAAGTTGTTGTTCGTTAGCTAAACGCTTTTTTGATAAGTCTAAAATCTTTTTTGAGGTTTTTAACTCATCAACTGCATTTTTGGCCGATATAATCTGCGGATCTATTTTCTTTGCCTCGGCTTCTGCTCTTAGCCTCGCAAGCTCTACTCCTCTTTCTGATAAGGCAAACTCGCCCTCTTTACCTGTAAATAAAGCTTCTTCAATCTTAAATTGTTTGTCTAAGTAATCTATTTCTTGGCTTAAAATTTCATTATTCTTTCTATCAAGAAAAGCTTGACCTCCTATAATACCTTTTGCTGCTTTTCCTAACTCTATAAAGGATGCTTTGGCTACAACTAATTGTTTTTTCATAGTATTTAAGGAATTTCGTGATGTATCTATCCAATCAATAAATAACTGAACGCCTTCTGCATTTTTAGTAAATTGAGCAGGTAATTTCATATTTGCTACTTCTTCTTCCAAAGCTTTTAGTAGTTCTATAGCTTCTTGCCCTGCTTTTGTATAGCCGCTATCGAAGTCTGTTACTACAAAGTTTTCGTCTCGCTTTTTCATAAGATCTTCAAATTTTGCTGCTACTGCTTCTGCTCCTTCTTGTTCGTCTTGGAACATTTTTTTGACTTTTTGATTTCTCTTATTCATAGTACCGTTGAAAGTAGCAACTACTTGACTAACTTCTCCAAAAGCAGCTCTAACAGCATTTGGATATCTTTGAATAAGCTCCATTTCAACTAAAAAGTCTGAGTATGAAATCCTTCCAGATGCTAGCCGTTCTTGTAAAGAAACTAATTTAGCCATAGAGCTAGCCATTAGGCTGGTATTAAAAGCAGAAGTATCTGTCTTTTTAGCTATTTTTTGTTGTACTTCCAATTGAAAAATAGCCCCTTTTAATATTTGAGCTGCAGTATCTGTTTCAATTTTTTTAATATCGTCCAATAGAGTTGCACTTTTAGTCTCTTGTCCCGTAATTTGCTTTTTAAGATTTAATATATAAACCATTAAACCTTGAAGGGATTGAGCGTCGGCTACATCATTTGAGACTTTTTTTCTTTCAAACTCTAGGTTTTTTTCTTTCAAAAGTTCTACATTTCTTTGCAAAATTTCTTCGTTATCTCGAAGCTGTGAAGTAAGGTCTGATAAGTTTTGTGCAGCAACCTCTCTAATTTTCCCACTTATTTGATCTAGTACTCCTGCGAAAGCAATATAGCTTTCAGCAAGTCTTTGTCCCCCCTTTGAGCTAGACTGCATAAAACGAGATTGTATCTCTGCAAACTGTTCAAAAGATTTTTTAGCGTCTTCTATTCTCTTTTTTACCAAGTCTTCAGGAAAAAACTTTTCCTTTATTACTCCATAGAGAACAGATACTATAGAAATGATAAGACCTATGTAAGGCAAAGCAGTAAATAGTGCTGCTCCAAAAGCTTTTGCTCCTGTTCCCGCTATACGAAAAGCAGGTCCCATAGATTTAAGAGAGTTGCGTAAGCCTTTTTTCCCTTTAGTAGCTTTTTGCGTATTCTCACTATCCTCTTTGAAAGCAGATTTTAGACTGCCAAAGGAGTCTCTTAAATCAAAGTTAGCTGCAGAACCGATAGCAGTAGCTCTTGCGTTCGTTACTCGAGCCTTTCCTTGAAGATCTTCTAGCTCTGCGAGATCTTTCATTTGGTTTCTTACGCCTTGTATCTCTGCAGATTTTGAGGCATACTCTTCAGTGCCTTTTGTGAGACCGTTTAAACCTCTTGTTAGGCCTCCTAACTGTCCTTGGAGACTATTATTTGCAGTAGCAAACTCTTTTGAAGTAGCGGTGCCATTTTGCAGAGCTCCTGCAAGTTTTGCAAATTTAGGTGGAAGTTTGTTACCTTCAGTAGCGAGTCCTGCAAGTTCGGCACGTGCGGTTAACGCTCCGTTGGCGGTTGCTGCAGCAGAATCTGCAAGCCTGAACATTCCTGGTGCAACTCCTCTTGTGATACCTAAAGCTAGTGTAGTACCTACGGCTGCTAAAGAAGCTAAATGTCTTGATGCAAACTCTACGGCACTGCTTAATCCTGTTACGGCCGAAGTTCCGTTAATAAAGGCTTTTTGTAAATCTGCTAAAGAAGCGGCGAGTTTATCGTAAGGATTAGAGTCTACACCTTGACTAAGATCTTCAAACTTTTTAAGTCCTTGTTCAATTGTTGCGTTTAAAAATGCCTGTCGTCTGTCAAATTGAGTAACTTGCCCTGCCGCTAATCCTAGTCTATCTGCATAGTCTTGTACAGCATCGTCAAGTCTTACCATAATACCTAATTCATCAAGAATTTCAGGTTCTAATTTTGCAGTACCTCTTACTAGACGATCTAAAGCATCTCCCATATCTCTTCCGAGGGCTATAGAAGCGCCTTTTGCTACTTTTGTTAATTGAATTAATTGATCAGATCGAAAACCTGCTGACATAGCTAATGCTGTTGCTCGCATTGCTTGTTCAGAAGAAATAGCGGCCCCCGTAATATCTCTAAGACCGTTAGCAACATCAGGAAGGTTTTGGCCTGCAGCAGCTCCTACAAGTCTCAAACCTTTTTCTAATTGTTCTATCTGAGCTGCTCGTCTAAGAGCGTTGAAGGCGGCAGTTGCTGCAAAGATGTTTGCAGCTAGAATTGCATAAGCACTGACTAAGCCGTTGCTGCCACCCATAGAGTCGCGCATTTTTGAGAAACCTTTACTCGCACTTAAACCAGCCTGCCCAACACCTTTGGCCCCTCGAGCAAAGTGATCTTGACCTTTATTAGCTTTTTTAGTAGCGCCTTCTACTTTTCCCAAGCTATCAGCAGTTTTTTTAGCCTCTTTGGTAACAAGTGCTAAAGAACCTTTGTCATCAAGTTTTACCGTAAAAGTAATTTCGTTAGCCAAGTTATTTTCTCTTTAGCTTATCGTACTCCCTCTTCATTTGTTCTTGGGACTTTTTGATAGCTCTTGAGTCTAACCAAGATATTATTTCTAGGAAGAACTCTGTGTCTGTTATTTTATGTACGTTTAAAAAATGCGATAGATTTGTATAATCTTTTCCTACATATCCTATCTCTGGATAAATTCTATCTCCCAAACTATTAAAAGTATTTATAGCTTCTTTAATTATTTCAGGAAAGTCCTCCCAATCAGGAGGAATTTCGTTATCACTTGGTTCTTTTCCTAACTGCTCGCACATATCTAAATACTTATTGCGAGTCATTCCAGTATCAAGATTCTTGTACATGCTCTCGAGGCGCTTTAATGCTTCCTCCTTTTGGCTTTGCACGAAAGTTTTCTAAATCAAAGACTACCTCATTGAGCCACGTATCAAATTCTGTGGAAGAAGAAACTAGAGTTTCTGCATTTTCTTCTGTATATTCTAATTCTTTTGAAAGATCTTGTCCATCAACGTCAATTAAAATTAAAGTCTGTAAGTGTTCCAAAGTTAGCCCTTTCCAGTTTTTTATGGTTGAACGAGCAAATTCAGTTACAAATTTATCCTCATCTAGCGTCTCTGCAGCTTGTCTTGTTTTTCTATCGAACTTGGTCGTAGTACATCTCTTACGTAGTCCAGTTAGTTCTTTTCTTGATAAGTTAGCTACTTCCACAGAAAAATCAGATAAACCAGGAAAGTCTACCCACACTGCTTTTGTATCAACCATTAATTTCTTTAAATCCATTCTTTATTCCTCTTAAGATTGTGTTGTATAAATTAGTACGGAAGCAATATTGCCTCCAGTTTGTCGAGTCATTCTCCAGTCTGTGCTTTGTGTAAACACACCTTGAGTATTAACTCTATTTGTAAAAGAGCAGCCGTTGGTATTACCTGTGTTTAAGTCTATGCCGTAAAAAGTACTTCCAATAGTAGTTCCTGCTTTTATACGTAAAGGTTTATCTAATCCAAAACTTTGAGCTACAGTATTATTAGTATCTGTCGAATATCGAGTAATATTACCTGCTAAAATTTTGTTTCCATACTTAAACCCAGATGGATATTGCATTGTACCTGCTATTGCATTATTTACTGTTTTATGGTTAGTCCATTTTACTTCGTGCTGCAATTCCATTGAAAGAGAGCGTAAATCTGAAGAAATGTCTGCACCATCTAATAAGACGGTTAGTTCAGGACACAAATTATAAGTGCGAGGAGAGGCAGGGGTCCTTAGAACCATGCCACTAATAGCATTGAATTCACTAGACTGTCCTGTAAGAAGCTTGGATGCCTCGCCTGACACGGTTAAACTCAGAGGTCGCAATCTCTCGATATTGATCTGCCCATTTGTTATAACACAATCATCAAGTTTAAAAACATCTGCCGCTGTTTTGATGTATAAATCGAAACCGCCACCTGCCAGCATTCGATCAAAAGTTATTCTAGTATCATCTTCTATAAGAAGATTCGTCTTTAACTCAAAATTTGCAGGGTTGGCAAAGTTAATTGTAGACGCTTCAAACCAATCACTTTGATTATGCAGTGTTTTTACAGAGCGTGACTGCTCTGTAAATGTTTGGTTAAAAGTTATAGAGCTTATGTCTATTTGTACCTTAGTAGTACCAGACACTATATAAACTTCTGCTTCCTTTAAAAAACTATAATTTGCCATATTATCCCAGATATAACGAGGGGCTCCGAAAAGCCCCTGTCTTTTATACTACATATTATATGTCAATCAACCAAAATTGTCAAGAACTTTTTTTGGTGTGGTTAACTATTACTGCTTCGAAAAGTAAGTAATAGTAGCCTCATTAGTTCCATCAATAGTAGAAGGTAGCGCATTAAATGCAGTTTCTACAGAAATGACATCTTCGATAGAGTGTGTTGGAATCTCTAAGTGACAAGTAGGCATGCTAACTTGTAGTCTAGGAATTCCTGCTGTAGTTCCTCCAATTTTGAAGTCAAGAGCGAAAGAGTTAGTTACTACGCTACTAATAGATTTTAAATCTTCCCATAAATCAGCAGAGTTATTTGTTGCTGTAGTATCCTTACTCAAATAGCAGTTCATGCTTCCAGAGATTGAACGAGTTCCTGTAACGTGACCAATAGGAGTATTCACCAAACCAATTTCTTCAGGAGTAATAAAGGTTACATTGTTAGTCATTGTAATATTACCGCCTGTAAGAGTAATAGCGTAGCTAGACTCTAGTTCGTTGCTTCCATCGCCTGTAGGATTCTGGGTAGTGGGTACAACAGTTAACTGAGTAAGTCGGTTACGAATAAAGTTATCAGTGGCAAGAGTAGCCTCATAAATACCTCCAGTTAGTGTACAGCTACCACTACCAGGAACAGCAGTAATTGCACTCAGTCTATGTGAAGCTCCTGTATCGAGTACAATATCTCCTACTTTGACGATAGTGCTGCCTCCTCCGTCTCTAACAGCATTATAAGCGACAGGCGTGACACCTGTATGAGTCTTTGTAGTCATATCGATAATTTCTGAAGACATACCCGACCAGTTAATTGTTGCAATACCGTCAATATCAAAGTCAAGAGAAGCTTCATTAACAACACAGTCTTTTAACTTATATACTTTTCGGTTAGCATCACCAAGTACAAAGAAAATATCTGCAGTACCTAAGGTTGCGCTGTTTGACAAATCAGCATTAAATTTAGAACTTAATGTTGTTGGAACATTTACTACTTGCTCAAGAGTGGCGGTTCCTCCACTGGTAGTTACGGGAACAATAGTGTCTCCTACTACATAGGGTTGGCCTAAAGTACCGTCCCCTGCCCCCGCGCCTTGAGCAGTAAGAGTAGACCCTACCGCATAAGTAACACCTGAAGTACCTGCTAAAGTATTCCACTGTGTTTGTGAGGTAGTGCCGAGACCTGTAACTATGTAAGACGTTCCTACTACTCTGCTTGTTGCTACTACTGTAGTACCTGCTAGAGTATTAAATTGAAGTGGAGTTGTATTCCCAAGAGCATTAATTACGTAAGACGTTCCTGCTACTACGTTAGCTGGTAATACTGCCGCCGGCGGCGAGTCTTGAAACAGTTGATGATCATCTGCATAGCTTTTTCCGCCTAGAAACATAGCCCACAATACTTCTTCAATTGCATGAGTAAGTGCGGCATCGTCAGCAGTACCTGCTGCAGTACCTGCTGCTGCTTTAAAAGGTCTTACGTAAGTTGAAAAGGACCATTCAGCAGGTGCCAAAGAGTCATTAAACTGCTTACGACCTCGACGACTTGTTCCGCCAGATCCTTCCATTTCTGCGAGAGTAATCTCACTTGAGTTTGTTGCTTGAGAAAAGCTGAAACCATCTAGTACAGGTAAATCCCATACTTTAGTTCCGAACTTAATGTACACTTTCGTGTCGCGACTAAAAAATAGTTGTTGTGCCATAGTTTATCTCCTATGTTTTCTTGAAAAGGCTAGGACGTGAACGTTTGCTCGTGCCTGCATTTTCTAGTATCGAACCTCAATAAGTATCTCTCCGATGCCTAAAGGTTCAAGTACACCCTCATCAGTATCAATACTGACTACAGTGATTTGTTGGGTTGAGTAGGAGTGGTTCTGTGCGTCGAAGTACTCCAAAGAACTATTTTGCTCTATTACAGTTTCTACATCTTCCATTAAAGCATTTAAAGCTCGTTGAGCATCTTCTTCATTTACATAACACCTTACCGTAACCGATAAATACCTATCTTTGTAACCACCTGCTTGGTAGTCCCGTGTTTCAGATCCTGCATTTAGGTGAAGTGCAGGAAATTCTTCAATTTCATCCCAGAACTGTAGTCGAGGATGAACATTTTCATTGACATCCATGAGATATGCCCCAGAACCGTCAATGTCTTTTAGTTTTGTTACAAGAGCCTCTATAATGTTCATACGTCTAGAGGTGTATGTTCTTTCCGTACTCATTAGGTTCTCCTAGTAAACAACCTTCCGATTGCCATTTCTGCTGCTATTTCTCTAATAGACTTGTCAATAATAACACGAGGATCTCGTTGTGCATCTGCAAATCTACTGCCACTCGTACTTTCAAATACTTCATACGGATCTCTTTGATATGTATAACCTATACTAGGAAAACCTTTAGGAGTAGTTGCTATATCAGTGGCCCTTACACTGGAGGCAAATCTACCTGTTCTATACTCTAAGGCAGGCGATCCCATGTTCTGAGCTACTCTATCAGGTAGCTTAGCGTTTAAATTGCCCATAATAGCTGCAACAGAAAAATTACTTGCTGTTGCTTTTTTTACTTTTCCTGTGGGCTTAACACCAGTACTCTTAGCTTGTGTTACTTTAAACTTAGCTTTGCTTTTTGCTTTTCTACCTTGACTAACTTTACCCTTAGTTTTTAATTTTACCTTTCTGGGGTCGATTGTTGCATCTATTTTTATGTTTTTGTTTTTTATATCTACAAAAACTAGAGGGGTAATGGCCTTAGAAATCATTTTCTGTTTAAGAGTACTAGAACCTTCCATAGACGCCAAGCCTTCAGCGCCTATTTTTTCAAAAAAAGATTCAACAACTTTTTTAGCAACAACCTCTCTCGCTCTATCTGTTGTTTGATTTGTATACTTATCTTGATAAGTAATAAAAGGTATATAAGTAGCAGATAATACACCTTTATCGGTTACTACCTGTTTATACTCTACAGTAACCCTTAAAAGATCAGTTACTTCACTAGGAGTAAGTGCTAAGTCTCCTGTTTTAAATTGATCCCCTGTTATATGGTCTTTAAACTCTTTTTGAAAAAGTTTTCTTGCTTCTTCATCATCTCCTAAAGCATTTTGAGCTCTTCCCATACCTTTGGCTATCTGTACGCCCGAGACAGCTAATCCATCACTAGCGCCATGTCCTCTGTCTACGGAGGCTCTTAATTTTTTTATATTATGTTCGGAGGTATTAACAAACAAGTCTATTATCTCCTTTTTGCATTTGCCTATTTGAGCAAAACTACTGCATATAAACGCGGTGCCTCTCTTTACTTTATCAAAATCAGAAGAAAATTTATCTTGCAAATGTCTGCCTCCCATAGTATTTTCTATGTTGGAAGCCCCTGTAGGATATCTTTTATGTCTTTTGATATAACCTTCCTGATATCTTTCAGCAATCTTTCGTGCTTTTTCCAAATCTTCTGACGAAAACTCTAAAAGAGATAAATCTTCGTCTAAGTGCTTTCTTTCTGTCAACTCCTTTATAGTCTCATTTATAAAGTCTAAATTATCTAAAAACAGAACCTGAGGTCGAGCCTTCTGTAACTGCTTACGAGTTCTTACATTTTCTTCCGAGCTTAAGTCTTTTAATAAAGCCTTTGCAAGTCTATCCCGTACATTACTTTCCATTAGTAAACTTTATACAAGTCTAAGACTCTCTTAATGTGATCTGGAAAAGCGACATTGTTACTTTGAGTGGTTGAAGCGGAGTTTTGTATACTTGCTCCACCCATTACCTTTCGTTCTTTATGCTCATCTTTATGGTAATAAGTAATTAAATCAATTACTGCCAATTTTAAATCTGCAGGACAGGTATCATAGCCCGCCTTGTAGGTAATCTTTACAGCTGCCGGCCCTCCTGGCCAGTTTTTGGCACCTCCACTAGTACTTACTCTATAAATTGCATCTAAGGTTGTATCTGCAAAGTACTCGGTAGTGGGTACAGTAGTATAACTAGAACTGTAATCATCCCTTTCCTCTACAGACACGATTGAAACTAAAGGTGTCTCTGTAAGTTGTACTAAATTAGTATTCCAATTAATACTAAAAGTTTCTATCTTGTTTGATGCGTAGTAGTCTACAAAAGATGTTCCACAATAAGTTTTTACTAATTGACTCACGGATGGAATCAAAGCAGATAATTTCAAGTCGTCTTTAGGAGTTGAAATTCCTTCCGCTTCTTTGTAATCTTCCAATGTTATTAAGTCTGCCATATTCTATAAGTCCATTAGTAAAAACTTGGGGGAGATAAACTCCCCCTCGTTTCTATACTTTTTCAGTATTAAGCAATGAAGTCAATCTTCACTACAGGCTGGTCAGCACCAGAGCCGGCATTGATTTCTTCAAAACCGAGAGACTGGCTAGCCACGATTACGCGACGCTGATTCATAACTTCGTAGTCCTGCTCAACGGTTACACCGCGAAGACGAGGAGTTACATAGTTACGAGTGTAACATGCAAATGCAGCTGGTCCAGCCGCAGCTTCTGCTGCAAACTGATCAGATACAACTACTGGAGTACCATAAACGGCTCCGATAGTACCAGTTACACGTGCTGCAAGGTCAGATCCTACTTCATCCAGAGTCTGGAAGCTAGCATCTTCGAGCAGATCGTAGTAGCTGTTCTGGCTTACGATGTAGGCCAAATCAGTTGGGTTAAGACCATACTTACCCATGCCCTGACGAGCACCAAGCAACATAGCAGAAGTCATCTTAGCAGAGTTACCTGAAGCGATAGAAGCGCCATCAAGATCAATCTTGCCAGAGTGAGTAGCTGCGTAGCCGTCAAGACCGGTGATAGAACCACCGCCCATAATGAATGCAGATTCAACAGCTTTTGCGTGAGCACGAGCTACTGATTCAACGATCATAGGCATCAAGTTAATGAGTACTTGCTCGTCAACGTCGTTGTCCATGAAAGAACTAGAAACGAGACGGTAAGCA
>VMHT01125127.1_pt1 | contig 22984 bp, 19 predicted proteins | sample 4693611 | NCBI WGS metagenome assembly VMHT01 (sample SAMN12280063, study PRJNA550983) | marine metagenome | isolation source: seawater sampled from same location over 5 years 0.02-0.2 micron viral filtrate | place: USA: collected off the coast of southern California halfway between the port... ...
ATGTTTAGCTAGTTTCTGCATTTGTCATATTTGATTGATGCTTTGAAGTAGCAAGTGAAGAAAGTCTAATCACCCTGCAAGTGCACAAAGCGCTACAACGCAAACATGTACAAAATAAGCGTTAATTAAACTGACCAAACAAAAAGCGATGCCTTCATAAGCATCGCTTTTTGCTTTTTACTTCTTTCTAGGGCTTGTCGAGCTTGGATGTACAGTAGAGATCAACAGGCCCCAGGCTCTAACCGTATTAGTCTTTCAAGTTACGGTTAAAGAAGTTAGTAATAGTTTTGTATAAATGAATGCCCGTTTGCTTGCCTCGAATGCTGTGCTTCTTGCCCGGGTAATCCATAGTTTCAAATGGAATTGCCAAGTCTTGAAGATGCTTGTATAGCATGGTCGAGTGGGTAAACAACACGTTGTCATCTGCCATGCCGTGGTAAATCAAAAGGTCACCCTTCAGATCTTTTGCGTAAGGGAATACTGAAGACGCAGTGTAAGCATCATCATCTGTATTTGGGTTGCCCATGTAGCGTTCAGTGTAGTGGGTATCGTATAAGCGCCAGTCAGTTACCGGAGCACCTGACACGCCCGCAGCAAAGTAATCGCCCGCTTTGAACATGGTCATCAGCGTCATGTAGCCGCCATAGCTGTGGCCATGAACACCAATACGCTCAGCGTCAACGTAGTCAAGCGTACGCAAGAACTCTACGCCTGCAACCTGATCGTCCACTTCAATAAAGCCCATTTTTTTATAAATAGGATCTTCAAAGCCTTTACCGCGATAGTTAGAACCGCGGTTATCTAGCGTAAATACCACATAGCCTTGATCAACCCAGTGTTGGAAAAGCAAGCCACGGTTACCCGCCCAGCTGTTTGTTACAACCTGTGCGTGCGGGCCGCCGTAAAGGTAAACAATAACAGGGTGCTTCTGTTTAGGGTTTTGCTTGGCACTGTCAGGCGTGTAAATTCGATATTTAAGGGTTGCGCCATCCTTTGTGGTGATGTCACCAAACTCAGGTGCCGTCCAGCTATCCATGTAAGCGTGCAGAGGGTGGCCTTCTTCAACTTTATTTTCTTCAAGCCAGGTAATTCGCTCGCCAGTAGCGCTATTTAGGCTAACTTGTGCAGGAGAGTTAATCGTTGAAAAACGGTCGATAAAGATAGAGGCATCTTTGCTGAATGCCGCGCTATGGTATGCGCCTAGTTCAGTGATACGCGAAATTTCGCCGCCATCTAAAGGCACGCTGTAAACATGGCTTTCTAGTGGGGTGTCTTTGCGGCCAGAGAAGTACAAACGGTTGTTTGCAGTATCAATAGCTTCAACACTGTCTACAACCCAGTCACCTTTGGTTAACTGCTTAACAAGCTTGCCTTTATTGTCGAAAAGGTAAAGGTGTTTAAAACCGTCGCGCTCAGACGCCCAAATAAATTGGCCTTTGTCTTTTAGGAAGTAAAGGTCGTTATGCAGATTTACCCAGGTATCGCTTGTTTCTGTAAGCAGCACGTTTTCTTTTTTGCTGTTAAGGTCGAACGCACGCAGCGCTAACGTCTGCTGATCCCGTGTCTGCCATTGGTATGTGAAGGTGGTGTTGTTTGGCATCCACTTACCGCGAGCAAAATAAATGTCTTTATCTTCACCTAAATCAACCCAAGTGCGATCGCCAGAGTTGATGTCTTGAATAGCAAGTTCCACCAAGACGTTTGGCGTGCCCGCTTTCGGGTATTTTTGTTCGATAAGCTTGATGTCGTCAGCATAGATTTCAGAACGCGTGATCACATCTACCGGGCTTTCATCAACTTTGGTAAAAGCAATTTTAGTCTCATCTGGCGACCACCAGTATCCGGTCATACGGCCCATTTCTTCTTGCGCCACAAATTCGGCCATACCAAATTTAATGTTGTCGCCACCTTCTTTGGTAATTGCCGTTTCTTTACCCGATTCAATGTGTTTTACATAAAGGTTCTGGTCGCGAATAAAAGAGATGTAGTTACCTTTTGGTGATAATTTAATATCAGTTTCAAAAGCGTCAGTATCTAAAAGTTGCTTCGCCCCTTTTTCGCCCAGCTTGTGATAAAACACATCGCCACCTAATGGGAAAAGTAATGCTTTACCATCGTCCGACCACTGGTAGCTTACAATACCGCTGCCAGATAAACGCATACGCTCGCGTCGCGCTTTCTCTTCATCAGAAAGCACTTCTTCGCCGCTTTGTAGGTCGTTTGAGTCGAAAAGCATGCGAGTTTGGCCACTTTCAATATGGTATTCCCATAGATCTAGGCGCTCGTAGTCGGTTTGCTTACCTTTAAGAAATGTTACCCGTTGACCGTCAGGTGATACTTTTAACGAACGGGGTGCGTTGCCATCGAGTGAAGGAGAAGAGAAAATACGCTCAATAGTGAGCGTTTCAGCGTTTAAAGCAGTAGAGAGCATAGCGGCTCCAATTAAAAGGGCTTTTTTCATTTTTATCTGCATATTTGACTGTCGAAGGTTTGATTGTAGTTATATCAATTTATGATACAAGGTGCGACATATGAAATCCGCAATGGTGCTAGGAGCGACAGGTTTAGTGGGACGAACGCTTGTAAATATGCTGTTACAGGATAGACGGTACAATGAGGTAACCTGCTTAGTCAGAAAACCGCTCTCCTCCAGTATGTTTAACGACCCTCACAATCGCCTAAAACCTGTAGTTATCGACTTCGACAATCTACAGGACTATCAAGGCTACTTTAGCGTAAATCATGTGTACTGTTGTCTGGGCACCACGCTTAAAAAGGCGGGATCGAAACAAGCGTTTCGCCGCGTTGATTTTGAATATGTTCATGTTGCCGCACAGCTGACCCGAGCTCAGCGCGCGGACAGTTTTGTATGGATATCATCGGTAGGCGCTGATGCTAAAAGCAGTAACTTTTATTTACGAGTAAAAGGCGAGCTAGAAAACGCGATTATGCGAATGCCTCAGTTACCCCATGCCTCTGCCGTACGCCCTTCGTTATTGTTAGGCAATCGCGACGAGTCGCGGACGCTAGAAGATATAGCGCAGAAAACGGCGCCCATATGGCAAAGCATAATGAAAGGCCCGTTAAAGAAATACCGACCCGTTCATGCCGTTGACGTTGCCAGAAATATGATGTCGCTGCAGCGCTGGAAATAAGCGCTCACAGTAAATGTCACAACCTTAACGTGAAGCACAACCCGACTTGATATAGAATGCGCGCCTTTTAACGCACTAGGTAATACGACTTCCTTATGTTCCGCTGTAAACAATTCACCGTAGCACAGGACAAATGCGCGATGAAAGTGAATACCGACAGTCTGATTTTAGGAAGTTGGGCACAGTTTCGCGCAAACCTCAGCCATGCCCCACGCATCTTGGATATCGGCACCGGCAGTGGCATTTTAGCGTTGATGATGGCCCAAAAAGCAGCGCACTTTTGCAATCCGAACGGTGAAGAGCAGAATGTTCAAAGCAGTTCAATTGACATCAGCTCGTTCGATAATGGCGCAGCCAGAATTGACGCGATAGAAATAGATGAGCAAGCCGCAGCGCAGGCCGCTACCAACTTTAAAAATGCAAAATGGGCCAAACAGCTGTTTATTTACTGCTGTGATGTAACTGGCTACACCTCCCCCCACTTGTATGACCTAGTGATTTCTAATCCACCTTACTTTAACACGCCAGCTACACTTTCAAATGCGTACAGCAAGCAAAGCCAATCTCGCTCGGTGGCAAGGCAAACGTCTGCATTGGGCCCAGATGAACTTTTTAGTGCAAGCAGCAAGTTGTTAATAGAACAAGGGCAAATGTACTGTGTGTACCCAGCGTCGATGGAAGCCTCAGTTATCGAAACGGCTGAAGGTTATGGCCTATCGCTGGCAGATATTCTTTATGTAAAGCATACATCTAACAAATCGCCTTATCTTTGCGCGTTCCACTTTAAAAAAGTAATGGAGGGCGCAAGTGATAATCTTAAAAACGTTACTGCACATCGGGAATGGCCGAGCTTAATAGCGAAAAATGCAATCAAAAATGAGCTGATAATTAGGGATCAAAAGGGCGAATATACCAGTGAATACAAAGCCCTTTGTCAGCCTTTCTACCTTAAATTTTAATGAGCTTATATTAATGAACATAGTTGCAGAAGGCTTTGGCGCAATAGCCGTTGTTTTAAATTTTATTGGGTATCGCCAAACTAACGTAGACAAGTATTTGCTTATTTCTGCGTTTGCCTTAAGTGCACTTAGCATGCATTTTTTTATGCTAGATGCCATGGCCGCAGGCATTGGAACACTGCTTGCCAGCGTTCGTAACTTTATTGCCATTAAACATAGAAGCAATGCCATTTTATTTTTCTTTGTTGCGGTGAATCTAGGCTTCCTCGCTTATGAGTGGTTTGTGCTAGAGCACAGCTGGATAATCTTCATTGCCTATGCGTCTTCACTTATTTTTACAGTGGGATCTTTGGTTATCCGCAATACGCACACTATTAGAAAGGTTTTTCTTGTTGCTGAAACTTTGGGGCTGTTATATGCCATTTCCGTGGGCAGTATTTTTGGAACGGTATTTAATGTAAGTAACTTGATCAGTATTTTAAGTAAGCTGCGCAAGCCCTAACGCTTTAGCAATAAAACTCACCTTATCAATTAGTTTAATTTGCCCACGTTAATCCCGTTTAGTCGGGCTGCTTTTCTGCGACTTACGTTACCTGCTATATGGCTTTTCATATAGTCTTCACACCCTTGTAGGCCTTGCCCTACATGACTTATACCAAAGTTCAATGAGCTAAAGTTCAATATCAATTTGCGTATGTAAGCGTATCGTTATTAATCAGTAAGTATGGTTTCAGCAATTTTTCCTCTGAATGTACGGAAGTAGACTCAGTGTGTAGTAATGAGGGGAGTGTGCGCAGTGAAATTAGTAGATAACTCACAACAATTTGACCAATCACCTACGCTTGAACAATCGTTTCAGAGCGCTATTAATGAAGGCGCTGCGGTAAACGTGTTTGCGCTTGCTCAACAGTTTAAAAATACCAACCCTGCTTTTAAAAAACCTCAACTGGTTGAAGAACGCACGAGTTTAGAGACAGAGCAGCTGTGGAAGAAGCGTCTTTCGATGCTGCTTGATGCAGAAAATAAACTTATGAAAGTTATACGTTTTCGCAAAATTACTGGTATATTTACCGTTGCAAGTATGGCTATGTTTTTATTTTCCCTGTACATAGCGCCAACAATGTCGCCAGTATTGTTCTATGGCCTTATTGTTGTAGCTGCATTTGGAATGGCAACGTATCCGGCGTGGTTGTTAGCGTCTAAAAGCAATAAAAAGCAGAGAGATGACATTTCTCGTTTGTTTTATAAAAGTAATCACGAGATTGAAATGTCGGACGGTAAAATTACGTTAATTAACAGGGCGAACTATGCAAGTGTAACGCAAATACACGTATTGGATCGCAAACTTGGACTATTCGCAAACTCGTAGACAACACTACACCTCTCAGTTCATTATTGTTCTGTTAGTAGCATCCTTTATTCTTGGGGTGCTACTGCTGGCACCCATGGATGCATTGGGCCAGCTTCTCTCTTCAATCGTTATCCTCATTGCAATATCCTTGTGCAGCAAAGAAGCGCGACACACGCAAAAATACCAGCATTTATTTCGCATTTTAGCTCTGGTGCTAGCCATTGCGCTTAGCGTCAGGTATTTGCTGTGGCGTGGTATTTACACGCTAACCTACTCAGATTTTCTTTCAATGATTGCCGTCTGGCTATTATTTGGCGCTGAAATTTATGCGGGGATCACTTCAGTGTTAGGGGCGATCGTTAACGCGTTTCCGCTCAGTCGACCGCTTTTGTCCCTGGAAGGGGTAGATAAATCAACTCTGCCCAGCGTAGACGTCATGATCCCGAGTTATAACGAAGATGAAGGGATATTAGAAGTTACTATCCGCGCTGCAAAAATGCTCGATTACCCTAAAGAAAAGCTTCGTATTCATTTGCTTGACGATGGCGGAACCGACCAGAAAATTAACGCTGAAAACCCTGTGTCAGCGGCCACTGCAAAACAGCGGCGACAAGATTTGCAAGCACTGTGCAAACGTTTAGACATTACCTACCACACTCGAGCAAAAAATGAGTTTGCCAAGGCGGGTAATGTGAACAGTGCAATACAAAATACCACGGGTGATTTGATTGTTATCTTGGATGCTGACCATGTTCCTACTTCGGATTTTCTTGATAGAACCGTGCCGTGGATGCTTAAAAACGAGAAGGTCTTTCTCGTTCAAACCCCTCATTTTATGGCTAACCCAGATCCTGTTGAGCGTAACTACTTCTCTGCGTTTACTCGCATGCCTTCAGAAAACGACATGTTTTACGGCACTATACAGAAAGGCTTAGACTACTGGGGGAGTTCCTTCTTCTGTGGATCAGCCGCATTGATGAGAAGAAAGCACCTCGATTTGGTGGGGGGCATTTCCGGCCACTCTATCACTGAAGATGCAGAAACCGCGTTAGATCTTCACAAAATGGGCTACGAGTCTGTATATGTGGACAGACCTATGGTAAGCGGCCTTGCGCCAGAAACGTTTGATGCGTTTATTCAGCAGCGTATGCGCTGGGCACAAGGCATGACGCAAATTTTACTACTCAAAAAGCCTTTTAAAGCGCAAGGACTAAAATGGTATCAGCGAGTGGGCTACATGAGTTCAATCATGTTTTGGCTGTTCCCGTTTGCTCGCATCATCTTTTTGCTTATGCCACTGGCGTATTTGGTCTTTGGGCTTCAGGTTTACCATGCATCGATGCTGGAAATTTTTGCCTTCACCCTGCCTCACGTTATTGCCACATACATGATATCCACCATGCTCTTTGGGCGAACCCGATGGCCCTTAGTGTCAGAGTTATATGAAATACTACAGTGCGCATTTACGCTAAACGCATTAATCAAGGTTTTCTTAAAGCCGCGGGCACCTTCATTTGTTGTAACACCAAAAGGAGAGAGTCTTGACAGAACCTTTGTATCGCCACTATCGAGCGTGTTTTACTGGCTAATATTGGTAATCACATTCGCATTAGGGAGCGGTGTCTATAAGTTCATAACAGAGCCTCTTACACGCGAACTTACTGTGGTGGTCATGTTGTGGAATGTATTTAATTTGATTCTATTGTTGTCTGTTCTTAGTGTGTTATTAGAGCGGAAACAGGTGCGTAGTCAGGCACGCCTACCAGCTACGAACAGTGTCGTTATTAAGACTACAAGTGATGAAGCTTGGGTTGGAGATTTGGTCGATCTTTCGCTAGGTGGAGCTCGGTTACGCTTGAAAGGTGAGGGAGCGTTAGTACCTGAAAATGCCACGCTCACATCGTGGAGTCACGCACTGAATAAGAACGTTCATTTGCCAATTAGCGTTCTGCATTACGACAATAGGTCAAAAATTCTTCGAGTACGCTTTATGCCTCAAACCGAAGAACAAGAAAACGAAGTCGTCGCCTATTCACTGTGTGATAGTCTGCGCTGGATGTCGTTTCAACGAAGAAGAACAAGGGCTATCTCATACTGGTTCGGCGCAAAACATGTGTTGAAAGTTGGGTTAAAGCCTGTTTTATTGCATATGCTTGTATTAATGGGGAAGTTCGCCGGGAAATTAGGTTTGCTTGCTAAACCGGCAAAGGAAAATCAATGATAAAAAAATACCTTATGTTCATCGTATGTTTGTGCATGCCTTTTACCCTAGCGGCGCAAACTGACACGTATCGATTAACCGACTTTTTTGGCGGTGAAAGTACTGTGCGCTTGCAGGGAAAATCTGCCTCCATTGATATTCCAATTCCCCTTAGTTCAGTAACTGATGTGGACAGCGCGCTACTTACATTAGAAGTGGTCAGCTCGCAGGCGTTAATCAAAAAACGTTCTCAGCTGTATGTGAGATTCAATAATGCGACCATTGGACAGATTGCGTTCGACCCAGACAGACCTTCTCTTGTATCTGAAATTGCGATCCCTACTTCATTGTGGCGAGCCGGGTTTAACTCTCTGACACTAGCGGTAAGTCAGCACTATGCCGAGCAATGTGTTGACGGCAGTGCGCCTGAATTGTGGAGCGAAATTAATGCATACAACTCAACGCTAAAAATTGCGACGTCGGTGAATGAAAAGCGCTTCACGTTAGATGAGCTGAGCGGATTCTTTAATCCAGGAATTGGCGGACAGCGAAACGTTCAGCTTTACACGGCGCGAGAAGCTGATGATCAAATTAAATATCAGACACTTCCCATTGTTGCTCAAGCACTGTCTCTTAGGAACCAATATCAGCCGCTTATTATCGAGCATGACAGCTTTGATGATGGTTACGTTTTGCCCCAGCTAGAAGACACAGAAAATAGTTTTTGGAACGACCAAAATGTTGCTCGCTACGAGCGTGCTGCCTGGTATCTCAAAGCCAAGCAAAAACAGCCTGTTCATATTCTAGTTGGTACAGTCGACGCGTTATCACCGGTATTATCTGACGAAGTGATTAACGACATTGATGGCGCGTTTCTAAAAGCACAGCGCACACCTGCGTTTGTTAAGGACAGCAACGTTATTGTACCGGCTAGTTACCGCCTTATTGTCAGCGGTACTACGCAAGATGAAGTACTTGAGGCAGCGAAAGCCTTGGCGGTAATGGACGATGCGATTAACCCTATTTCACAAGTCACCGTACTTTCACAGTCACAAATGCAGGCGGAAACGCTGCAGCGTCATCGCATTCTGAACCCAGACAATCACTACACATTCCAAGACTTTGGTGTGGCGACCACTCAGTTTAGGGATGAGGGGAACTTCACCAAACGGGTGTCATTCAGATTGCCTGCAGATTTTTATGTACCTGAAAACGCGAGCGTGAGCTTGCTCTTAGACTTTGGATATGGCGCAGGTTTTGGGCCAGGTTCGGTTATGAATGTAAGCGTGAATGACGAACTTGTACACGGTTTGTCTCTTAATAATATTAACGGACAATCCTACCGAGACTATCAGCTAAGAATACCTGCACGGTTCTTCAAAGGCGGGACGAATAATTTAGACTTTGCGGTAACCATGAGAGCGCCGTTAGCAGGTGTGCCTTGTGATGATATTCCAGGTTCCCACCTCGTGTTCCAGCTTGATGATTCTTCGGCTATAAAACTACCTGATGCAGGAAACGTGGCAGTTCAACCTAATCTCGTCTTGCTTTCAGAAACGGCTTACCCGTTTGCGCGCTTTAAGTCAGCACCATCGTCAACCATTGCTATTCCGTCAGATGACTATTTAGATACAGCGTTAACTCTTTCAGCGAAATTAGCGCAAGTAGCCCAAGTGCCTTTATTGAACGTGAAAATAGCAACTGGAAACGACATTACAACCGAAGGTTCTGTGATTGTTCTAGGTACCCCTGAAAGCTTAACGAATATTGAGCAGTCTGAATTCAGTACGGCCATTGAGGCAACGAAACGCTGGTCTTATCGGTTACAGAACAATCTGTACAATCGCGTAAGAAACCTGACTGACGATCAGTCTTTCAAAGAAATGCGCATAGACGGTCATACCGTTCAAGAAAGTGACTTAGGTGAGCAAGCAGTACTTACTGCACAGGCACACCCTGTTTCATCACAAACCGATACCTTGTTCATTGTTGCAGCGCAGACGCCGGAACTTCTTCAAGCTAGAGTCGAGGATCTGGTTAGTTTGTCGATGTGGGGGCAGATGGCAGGGGATTTCTTCGCATGGAAAGATGGTCTTTCGCCATCACTCATCATGCAGGTAAGCGATAAATATGAAGTGGGTGAAGCCGACGACAGCTGGCTGCATTTACGACTATGGCTGTCTAACAACCCGTGGTATTGGTTAATAGGCTTTATATTGGTTGTATTTGTGGTAAGCCTACTTATTTACCTGTTGCTTAAACGCAGAAATAAACAAGTGCAAGACTCATGGTAAAGCTGCATTACGCTACAAAAGCGACGCTAGTGATAGGTTTTTTGTTCCTGTTGGCGTCGTGCTCTACCAAGGAAGATAGCGAATTCAAGTCTCAGTATATAGCATATAAGGCATTGTTTGTTGACGGCGGGCGCGTGGTAGACACAGGAAATGATGATGTGTCTCACAGCGAAGGGCAAGGCTACGGTATGCTCTTTGCCGTGGACGCCAACGACAAAGACACCTTTGGTGCATTATGGAACTGGACCCAACGTACGCTCATGCGCGAAGACGGGCTCTTTAGCTGGCGCTACCGACCTTGTGTGGATAATTCATCTTCTTGTATCGATGACCCTAACAATGCCTCTGATGGTGAGATTCTTATTGCCTGGGCATTATTGCGTGCAAGTGAAAAGTGGGGCGTTAGTAAGTATGAGGAGGCCGCCAGGAATATTGTACGTGCTGTAGAGCAGAAACTTCTGGTGGTGAATAATAACAGTGTAGTGCTCTTGCCAGGGGAATACGGATTTGCATCTGACCAAACAGGAAATAGCAGCCTTCAGCTAAATCTGTCCTATTGGGTTTTTCCCGCCATAACTGACCTGTCTTCGCTGTCGGATACTCCGTCACGTTGGGAAAGCCTGTTCGAGTCGGGCTTGATCTTGCTGTCGAATATGCAGTTTTCTACCTACCAATTGCCCAGTGATTGGGTGCGTTTCACCCCTAATAGTACTGAGTCCGATAACAGTAAGATTGGTGCGTTAAGTTTAGATAATGTGATATCGCCTGAGTTTGGTTTTAATGCGATCCGTATACCGCTTCAGCTTGCATGGTCCCCACGTTTTCGCCAAAACGCTAGGTTAACTGAGAAGCTACTTTCTCCCTACTATGCATGGTGGGCGATAACGCCTACGCCAGCTACCATCAACCTGTTAAACGAGGAAACAGCTGAGTACGAAATGTCTAAGGGAATGCGTTCAGTGCAGATTGCGGTAAACAGCTTGATGAAATCAGAAGAAAAGCAAAGGCCAGAGTGGCCTGAGATAAATCGAAACATGGATTATTACTCGGCAAGTTTAACGCTGCTTTCTATGCTAGCAGTTTTGGATAACGCATCGTGAAAACTCGGTTTACTCGCACCTCTTTGTATCTGGCACTAGGCGCTTTGGCCACGTCACTTGTGTCGGTGCAGGCATACGGACAAGCTAAAACAACGTACAAAGAAAAAGATCTGGGTATATTACCTGCACAACAAGATCAGCCGGATTTAACAGGGCTTTGGTACCATATTAATGAGCGACAGATTCAGCAAGCCAATGAAGAGTTTACGCGCTTAAAAGCTCGTTACCCTACGTGGCAGGTGCCACAAGAAGTCGAAACCGAACTAAACAGAATAAACGGCCGCTTAAAAGGTACTATCAAGCCTGTAGTTTCAGCGCCAAGAGAATCGCTTCAGGCTTTAAAAAAGCAGCCAGATAAGCCCGCTTCTAAAGCCCTCCCGCTCGAACAATTTGCTCAGTTAACGCCGAAAGCCAGAGCAAATACGTCGAAGCAAAAAGTAGAAACGCTTATTGCATTGAGCAATCAAATTAAGCGAACTGATTTTTACTTGCTTATGGGGTGGACCGCCATTGATAAAGGCATGTTAGAAATGGCAACGCAGCAGTTCTCTCAGGCCCAACAATCGGCAGTTCGTGATATCGATAAACAATCCGCTCAACAAGGCCTTAACAGTGTCACTGGTATTAAGCTACAGCAGGCATTGTCTTTGCGTGATACGACAACGCTGGAGCAATTTCTCAAATCTGATAACAGCGGCTACGTGAAAGAAGTGCTGCAGGGCGCGGCATGGCAACAATACGACTTGAAAAATTACGACTTTGCCGACGCGCTATTTAGTTTGGTGAACGGTAATGAAGGCAGGTATTTGTCACTTAGCGCGCAAAGCAGCGACACGGCCAAGCAAAGCGCGTTCGACCTAGCATGTAGTGTCAATACTGAGGTTTTCATTCGACGCTGTGCTGATGGTCTGGCTAGCCGACAGGCTCAGTTTTACGATACACGGCGCTACAAGCAAAGTATTGAGTCGGGAGAAGCACTCGCCCGTTTGAGACCGTTAAGTGTAGATGAGCAAGCACTAATTGGGTGGGCTGCTAAAGAGATACAAGACACCACAACCGCCACCGCGGCGTTCGAGCGAGTGCTCGCGAAGACGCCAACCGATGCGGTAATTGCCAATGAATTGGTTACAATTAATCAAGACGACGAAGCCACACTGAACCGATTGTCGCTGAGATACAGTGCGGTAAAAAGCATATTGCAAGAACGCACCACACGTAACGCCTGGCCCAGAAAACAGTTTTGGCTAGCCTATCAAAATCGCGATGCGCGGGGAGTTACAGCACAAACTAAAGATGGCCTAAGTGCAGTCTACGGTATTAATACTCGCAGTCGAAGCGGGAGCGAGGGACTCGGTAATTTCGATGTTCTGTCGCAATATATTGGTATTGGCAGCGGTTATGAAAACTGGCTGTGGCAAGTATCACTCGACTATAAGCAATTCTACAGCGGTAGTCCTCAAGTTGGTGACTGGTTTGGTAACGACCAATTGAGTGGAGCATTTTCGGGAATAAGCGGCTTTGAAGATAAGGGGCTTCGCGCCGAAGCGCATTATCAGGCACCTGATTTCAATTTTTACGCTAACCTTGAATATGCCATGTTCGATCAACCCGTTGGCGCTAAAGTAACGGGGCAGATATCTGCAACCAAATTTCTTACCAGTACAACGGTAGCTGCAACCTTATTTAGAAAGGCAAAAGAAGACAGCTTATTAAGCCAAACCGGAACCTTCAATGCTGATCACGCGAAACCTTGGGGCTACGTGATAGAAAGTGGCATAAGAGGGTTAGTAGCGCATGCAGTGGCCGACAACTGGTCTGTTGCAGGTACTGCTCAGGTTAGTCGCTTAGAAGGCGAGCAGGTTGACGATAATAGCGCACTCTCTCTACGGGGTGATGTGAGTTACGATATTGCTACCATGATATCTCCCATGCTTGATTATTGGCGCGTAGGGCCATTCTTGAGCTATACAAGCTACGATAAAAATTTAAGCGGCTTTACGGTCGGCAATGGTGGCTACTTTAGCCCCAGTCAGTTTGTCAGCATCGGGGGCTATTCAGAGCTGTTAACGCTTGAGGCGCTAAACTGGCAAGTTAAACTTCGAAGTTCACTTGCGCTTTCACGTGTTGAACAAGACGATGATCTGCGCTTTCCGATTGGAGGTGCATTTCCTACGGCAGACGAGAACGCGACCCTTGGTGAAAGCTCAGATACGGGTTTAAGCGGAAATTTTATGGCTGAAGGTCAGTATCGAATCAATCACAACTGGATTGTGGCTGGGTATATAGGAAAAGCATTTGCGGTTGAGTACCAAGCATTTGAAGCGGGTATTCAGATAAGGTGGCGAGAAGGGCGAGGTGCTGGTGTAACAAGCGATGAGCTTTTGCTGTCTTCGCCAAGATTAAGCGGCTTTGCACTATAAAGCCGCTTTTGCCTGAAGATTCACTCTCTTTTTAAAGCGTTAATTCGCTTTTCTACGTCTAGCTAGCATGAAACATCCAGCGCCAAATAAAAGGGCGATTGATGCAGGTTCACTTACGTTGATAGCGCCGAACTGATAGTTATTTACTTGGCCTGTCGGCGCATTGTAGGTTTCGCCGTCGTCATTAATCAGTTGCACCAACGGAGTGACCAAACTATTAGCAATGACATTACCGTCTACATGGCCATTGTAGAAACTTAGCTCTGCATATGGCGCCAGTACACTACCTTTAACACCCACACTATGTAGTGTAAGAAAATCAGCATCAACAAAGTTAAACAAGATGTTGTTGGTATAAAGGCCATCATGACGCTGACCTACATTGTTGTCATTGTCTCTGTACTGGCCATTTTCTCTGAAATATTCATTTTCCTGCGTAAAGGCCGTATTAAAGAAGCCAGTGTTAAATAACTCAACTGATTCACCGTACACATTGATGATGTTGTAGCTGGTGGTTGAGAAATCGTAAACAATGCCTTTATCAGCAGCGCTGAACCAACTAGCGTCAATATTGTAGATATTGATATCATCAGAGCCAGAGAAGGTAATGGTATTTAATACATCCTTGCTAGCGTCGGTACAAGCAACCGCTTGATCCGAATCGTTAGCGTCAGTGCACGACAATGTTGTTGTGCCATTCACCGACATTGACGCAAACTCCTGAGACTGCGCTGTTACTTCGGCAGCAATAGCATTAAAGTCGATATTGTTAACGTTAGCCTTACTCACGCTGCCCTGTTCAACAGATGTTGCTGTCGAACCATTGATAGCGGTGTAATTGTTAACGTCGTTAAGCGTTACGGTACCGTTAACTTCGCTGCTATCAAGTTCAACGCTAGACTCAGCAAATACGTTTCCGTTTTCAACTTGGGAGCCATATAAAGCAGGGTTGCTCACACTGTCGTAAACACTATTAGGCCCACCAAGTTTCACAGTATTGGCGTGCACATCACCTGATACAACATTTGAGTTACCTAGTTTGACATCACCTTTGGATGAGATACCGCCAGACTTCACCGTAGAATTAATGAGATTTACAGTCTGCTGAGCGTTAACCGCTTTATCGAATGTGAGTTCAGAGCCAAACACCATACCTGACACGGTAGTTGAACCACCGTGAACATCACCGCGCGTGAAATGAAGGTTACCGCCTACGGCAAGAGCAGACTCAGACATATCTGGCGATAACAGTAAGCCAACATTGAAATCGGTTACGTTCATTTCGCCACCGACAGCTAGTCTTCCTTCAACATCGGAAGATTGGCCAGTAAAGCTATCGAAGATGAATGCGTTGTATTCAAACGCTTCACTCAATTCAATTTTGGCGGCAGACACTTGTGGTGCTGACATAACCGCTGCAAGTACAGCAGTGTAGAGTATTTTTTTGTGCATAATGGCTCCAGTGACATCAGAGTCTGGAACCGAGTTTCAACATGGATTTTCCAGACACACCGAATGGTACGATCTGAACAAAATTCATGCGATAGCACAAGAGATACTTTGGTATAAGGTCTTATACGAAAAAAGCCACCCGAAGGTGGCTTTCTTTATTTTGCGTGGTCAGAAAGGCGTTTTAGCTGCTCTTTTTAACCAAAACAGATACCTTATCAATACCTGCAATTTTAACTTGGTTCATAACTTCTACCACAGTACCGTGCTCACTGTCTTCGTGAGCCTGGATAGCAGCTGAATCCGTGTTGTTTTCCGCTAGGTATGTTTGCGCGTTTGCAACCACACGACGAATATCAACTTCGCGGCCGCCCATCATAATTGTGCCATCAGCATCAATACGGATAGAAAGCGCTTTTGAAGGCTTATCGTTTTTCGCTTGATTATCTTCAGGACGGTTTACGTCCAAACCTTTCTCTTTCACGAACGAGGTCGTTACGATGAAGAAAATCAACATGATGAACACGATGTCCAACATGGGGGTCATATCAATCTGAGCCTCGTCTTCAGCCGAGGTATGCTTCTTTCTTTTCATCTCGTCTTCTTTCTTCTGTTACGTTCGAGCGCTTTAGTATACTGCTTGTTACAAAAATATACAGGGTTTTGTACAAAAACAGCGTGCTCATTAACACTTGTTGTTGAAAAAATACTCAGTTTCACAGTAATAAAACTACAAACTAGGTTTGTTTATGTGAAATAGCGACACCTAATTGGTAAAAATACAACATCAATGCCTGATTGAGTGATGTACGCAAGTTACCATGAGGATAAATGCCAAGTCTAGCTTCCGTTGATTTTTTTGTCCCCTGCACCAAAAATGCATTCTTGATCTCGTGATCTTGAATACAGGCTTCAAATGCGCGGGCAGCCATCTCCTGAGGCATAGCATAATAATACATTTTTAACGCACGATCAGCTTCTACGGATCGCACAAAGTACTCATTTGGTCTTTTTTGATCATTTAGGAACAATAGCGAGAAACAATCGCTCAATTTTTGATTCAGCGGATGAGGATTCATCGGGGCATTGTCGAGCCAGGCCTGTGTGGCAAAGCTACCGGCGGCAATACCGTTGAACATGCGCGGCGCAATATAATGATCGAAAGCGTGGTATTTATATACACCTATTTTTTGTATTCTTTAAATGTATGGAAGAGTAAATAGCTCTTAATCCCTGTTGTCTTGAATTGGATTTCTAAAATTTAAAATACAAAAATGTAAGATACAAAAATTTTCGATTTGGTTTACCAACTGGGAGACTAAGATGCTTAATCGAGGATACAAAAAGTACTATTTTATTTAGCATTTTTTACGAAAAGCTTGCGGCCGATTATAAATATAGGTTTACAAAAAATTATTATACTTTTAGTCGTGATGGGAGAGTCTGCATAAGACAAGCGGTCGTTCAGCCTTTAAGTGAAAATGCCGTGCTCAGTGCGGAAAAGCGTTTGTTTCACTAATTCAATGCCATTCGGTCGTTTTAGGGTCTGAATAGGCATAGCACCAAATACTGGTTTATAACTTAACATCCATTTAGCCGCTCGCACCGAGTCACCTTCATAGAAATCAGTAACGAGCTTAATGCCTTCCTCCAAAATTGCAGGTTCTGGAAAATCACTTACACGTATGTCTTGCACATATAGATTCACCAATTCATCAATACCGGCACTTTCGGTTTCCAGCAGCTTTACTTTCACCTGTTCTCCATTTTCGTTACATAGATTGCGTCTTAAAAAGTATAGCAAGTGTTATCATTGTGGTTAGGTATATTAAGCAAAAAATATCAGTATAAAACATAGCCAACTGTTTAGTCACCAACGCGACGCCGGTGTTCTGCTGTAGACAAACAAAGGTAATTCGCAATGTCAGAAATGGCGGGTATTTAGCAGCTGTTTGAAGTGCAAGTTGAGGCGAATTGTGATTCTTAAAGATATGTCGATACAAAAGGGTTGTGTTATCTAGCTTAGTACTTATCATCACAGGCCTTTTTATTCGATACTAAGGCAATTATTTGTGACAAAGTTTTTTGATAATCTTCTCTCTTTCTTCAATCATCCCCTCAATGGCCTTTTTTTTGTTGCGGTTGTGACCGCGTTAAATGCTGCAACATTTTGGCCGCTAGCGTTCGATTTAACCGATTGGTTGGGAGGTTTTTTGGGGTACTCATCAAATTACACTAGCTTTGCTGTGATGCCTTGTTATTTTTATATCGCATGGGGGGTATTCACTCTCTTGCTAGGGACACTTGCCCTAAGGTTACTATTGTCTATTGTCGTTGTAATGGCGCTACAGATGCCTAATCGAAACATTCGTCAAAGCATGATCACAAAAATAACGGCACAATTTGACGAAAACAATCGTAGTACCTACGCTACTGGCGCAAACTTGGTAGTTGTTTTCTTGGTGACGTTTTTGATTGGTTTGTATTCACAAAACCTCCGTTTCGAGCAAATTAATTTAAACAATCGCATTGAAAGACAGCAAAAGTGCTTTGAGCTTATACAGGCCCAGTTGAAAAAAGTCTCTCAAATTGGCGATCAGGTCGGTAAGTTAGACCGCTGTATTCTTTGATTTAGCAGATGACCAAAAATCAAGGTTTTCATTTTCATGGGTGGTAAATTTTAAAGAGGTCTTTGAATAGTTATTAGTTACGATGCAGATTGATGAAGAAGGTGGAGAGATGGAAGTGCTTGTTGTCAGAATTAGTAAAGGTTTGCCTTAGACTCATCGCTGCAATTAAATTGTCAACGCTTCAATGATGGTTTTATTTGCGAAGCGGTCCTATAACACACCAAATATCTAGGTTGCCTGCTTTCCACTATGTAGCAATCAGATAGCTAGTTTGGTATTAATAGTGAAAGTATAAAAGCGAGCGATGCGTTGGCAGAAAAACGCGCAAATCGCGCTATGTTAAATTGTTATATTCACAACCTAGCTTGGTCACATAAGGATAGCGATGAGTAAAGGGAAAGAAGGTGCTTTCATTTATGCTGATGAGTCAGGGCATTCAGGCAAAGAAATCTTTAATGAAAAATCTCCTATTTATTATCAAGGCGCGGTAATCTCCGTAGGTGAAATAGAAACCAAAGTAGCACCAATAATTCAAAAGTATTGCACTGAGAATGGACTGGATAGATTGCATGGGTATGAACTTGGAGAAGAGAGAGTAAATAGCCTTTGCTTAGAGCTACTGGAAGCCTTAGATGGAACTAAATGGAAGTTCCATTACACTATCCTTCAAAAAAGGTATATAGCACCTACAAAATTTGTTGATACAGTGTTTGACTGCTGGGACAACCCCGCAGTGCATCCATTCTGGTATACGACCGAACTATTCAGACATACATTATGTATATTAATAGACGACATGATGGAAGAAGGTTTAGATGTTGAATTTTGGAGTTATTACTTAAAAGACGACTTAGATGGCCTTATTAATATTTGCAAATCCTTGTTGGAAAAGGCACCACATATTTACGATAAAAGGGCGTGTGAAGTTGTGACCGCAGGACTAAGTTACGCGATAGAAAACCCTGATATTTTCACACTTATATCAGCCAAAGGTAAAAGTGCTTATAAAAAACAGACACCAAATATAATTGCCTTTTCTAGTTTATTAACTGCAACACATAGATTTTGTAAAGAATATGGAGTTTCAGTTTCGGAGCTTGTTCATGATCGAAGTGACGAATTCAAAGGCACAATGCGAGAGTATCACCGCATGTTTTTCGGCGTTGATTTTGAAGAAGATAAATTCGGTGGCATCCCTCAATTTAAACAGGTTGAATACGACTTGGGTGAATTCAAATTAGAATCTTCAAAAAAGTCATATGGATTGCAGGTAGCAGATCTTTTCTTGTGGCTGATTCAACGAGACATTACAGATAAGAACCTTGAAGAAACTAAAGCTAAGATATTCGATAACTCTGATAATTTTGTTATATCAAGAGCAATGTCATTAGCAATTATCAAAGCTCGTCACTTTCAATTAATGCAGGAAGAGCTAACACCTGAGATGATAAAGGCAGGTAAAAAGCTAAACAAAAAAATTGAAGCTAATCAAAAGGCGGCAATGAAAAAATGATTATAACAAGTTGCTTAAACGGACAAAAAAAGCTGGCTTTTGCTCGTTCCTTGCTAATTTTCGCCAGCTATTTTAATGCCGCTTAGCAAAGCGTTGAATGTCTGCTGTTTGTCTGAACACGACCTTTAGAATTGCCACTGAGCACTTTCGAGAATAGGCCGCCTGCATCACGTACGCAGCAGGTCCCGATTTTCATCAGAACGACGGATTGAAGGACTTACATAGGGGACGTTCTGTACTATGCTTTTCTGAAGCGTAATTCGCGCTTAGTCACAAGCTTTATAATAAAAAGTAAAAAAGCTTTTGGAAAGCAGTGGTTGAGTAAATTTATAACGAAAACACTTTTTGTTGAAAGCGACCGAATGAGTCGACAGATGAGTCGTACCATGATGAGAGTAAGCCTTGAGGAGTATTCATATCAACTTGAAAACTTTGCGGTGGTTGGATGTCTTTTTCACGCTCCGTGTTCTCGACTAGGGTCTGTCTGCTCATTTCTAAGCTAGAGTCAAACAAGTCATCACTTTCACTTTCTCCTAATGATTTTATCACTGCATAATGTGGTACTTCTTCGGCAATCCGATTTGAATACTCTAGCAAACGAGGATGTGCGGGTACAAGTAGATAACCCGTCTCGACAGGGGAATATTGGGTTCTTAAAATCCGCCCCAAAACTTGTTTGAAATAAAGCTCTGTAGTGACCAGTGATAAATAACAACAAACTCTTAAACGAGGTATATTGGTTCCTTCGCTAATCATGCCAATTGATATAATCCATTTTTGACAACTCCTTTTAAATCGCCTGATGAGGCTTTCTGGGTCATCTTCCTGATATGTTACAACTTCACTGGATTCGCCTAACTCAGCCAATAGCAATTGAATTTGTCCTGCATGAGATACTGATGCAGCGACAATTAATCCTCCGGCATCCGGCGAGATCCGGCGTTCTTTATTTAATTGAATTATTCCATGCTTCAATATTTCGCGAATTATCTCATTATGAGTAATAATTTCGAAATACGACAACCCGCTTTTAAAAAGAAATTCTGCAATAGACGTAAAAGAACGCTTATTTTTATTTTCAATAACATTTATGAGCTCATTGTCGAATAGAGTGATATGCGGTGAGCGGCACACGCCATCCTTAATAGCTTGAGTTAGGTCATATCTATAATCGACCAATAATCTATTATCCTTGCTCACATAATTGGCCAAAGCAATAGGAATAGCGTCACTTCTCCATGGCGTACCCGTTAACGCCATCGTGTAGCGTGCTTTGCCTTGTATATTCATTAGGACTTGTTCTCCCCATGCATTTGCGTTTTGAGTATCGTCACCGGCACAATGATGAATTTCATCAAGAATCACAAATACATTGAAGGTTTCGAGCAATGTCCAAAACTGAGTATCTAGATACCTCATACTTTGATAAGTGAGTGATGAGCCACTTGCACCAAGTCCACCACAGAAACGTCTCCCAGTTATAGCTTCAAGTTCAACCTTAAAGTCATTTGCGACCACAGTTGATGGCGAGAAACACAATACCAAATCGACCTTGCCTGTTTTTATAAGAATATTTGCGAGTGCAGATGCCATAACGGTTTTACCCGCCCCAGGTGTTGCTAGACATAGAAAGTGAGAGTATGAAGCTTCAAATTTTTCTAAGGCAGCTTCGATAGCTTCTCGCTGCCAATTTCTTAATTCAATCATAAACGCGCTTCATACTGAGCCAGTAGGCGTTCGAAGCCTTTTACCTTTCCTAGCATCACTTTTGTTTGCTCTCGCGTTTGTTGATATTGGGACTTGATATCGTCTGCTAATTCAGGCATTTCGTTTACCCATTCAGTATAAGCTTCGGTTTCACCAATATTTGTCAACATTTCAGCCTTGTATGACCTTATTTTTTCTTTCAGTTTACTTATGATGTGCTCATAACTTTTACTTTCTAATGGGGGGAGGGCTTGCGCTTTATTAGTAGTTTTCCCATAGTCTGACCAACTGAAAACTATGGCTTTTTGATTGTTTGTCGTTAATGTTTTGATGACTCCTTGCCTTTCGAGTGCTTTGAGGTGGCGATAAACAAACTGTGTGGCGTTTTTCTTCTTGTCAAACAACGTTGCGTGAATCTGTAAAAGATGTCTCGTGACATCTGTAACTGTAAATGTTTCCAATGATGTTGAGCGAATAAAACTCTGTATATCAATGTCATACTGCTTCTTTGGCATTGAGATATGTCTCTTATAAAAAATGTTCGTCTCGAATTTCGCGACAGTCTACTTCGTCTCTATCATCGAGACAATGAAAACATCAGTTTATTCACCTCATTACGACAAACTTAGGCTGTGGTTAAAAGCACATCGTGAGGAACGCTCTCTTTCTTTAAGAGATGTCTCGGAAAAATGGGGTAAGCATCATTCCATCTTAGGAAAGATTGAACAAGCAAGACGAAAAATAGAGCTCGTCGAATTTATTGAGTTGTGCCAAATTCTTGAGGTGGACCCGCTAGAGGGGCTTTCAGTCATAATGAAGTCGATGAATACGAATCACAAAACTTCGAAGCCATGAACGTACCTGCTACCAATCAACATTTCATTGCTCGGTAGCTATGATTTCTTAACCTTCAGCTCATCAGTATGTTGACCTTTGATAGAAGTTCTATGTTCATATCCGCCGTGCAGATATGCAATCTCTTATTAAAGAATTAAGTGCTTAGATGACTATTTGGAAAAAGGCTGGTTATCGATTGATTAAGAACACAAATTAGACTACTTATTTCATCGATAGATTACCTATTAGAGTTAGTGTTGCTTCATTTCGAAGGCTGTTCTTCTCTTTCTCTTACCTGTTCCAATAACTCAGCATCCTCTTCGAGGGGCTCGGAAGCGTGCTCGTTATAATTACAATCTACGGAGCCAGACTTAAGGCCTACTGGACCTCCGAGCGCGCCGTGTAGCCCTCTTTTTGTGCACCAAGCGATAGCTATCCTATCCATGATATCTGCCGGAATATCGACAGACAATTGAGAAAAAGCATCATCACCAGTGTGCCCTTGGGTAATATTAAAAGAATTAGGAAAGTCTATAATAAGTTGTGCCGGATTTGTATTGTCACTTGGGTTGATATCACTGCCCTTAGCAGGAAATTCCTGATGTAAGCTATGGTCATCGCCACTAAAAATCCAGTCGGTTCTAGCCATCATAAATCCTATTCAAAATTGCGATTGGCAAGCAATCGTAGTGTGCATTCAGTCCTAGCAAATTTAAGTATATGTGAACGCGCAATGTCGAGAAACAGCGAACAATACGCTAGTTATATATCCTTTTCAAAGGTGATACTAGTCGCTATTCTTGGCATTATTTAGGAGTTATTAAAGCTTACAAGCAATTATGAATAGAAATACCCTTATACTCTTTCTGCTGAGTTTCTCCATATTGTCATGCGGGTTACCCCATGATGTTCATGCTCAAGTAAAGAAAAGCACATCCGGCATATGTCATGATTCGTCTAGTGCATCCTACAATCGAACCAATAGTTTCGAAAGCTTTAGTACTATTGAAGCCTGCCTTGAAAGCGGTGGCCGATTACCCAAAGCAACATCGGTATACCAGCAGGCTGAAAAGGAGGCGCAAAGGGAAGGTAGAGCTTTCACCTCTGACTACGATAGAGCCGAATGGCCCCATTGGATTGATGATGATAGTGACTGTCAGAACACGCGTCACGAAACGTTGATATCAACATCTAACATTCCTGTAGAGTTTAAAACAGATAAAGGTTGCCAAGTCGCCGTCGGAGAATGGTATGACCCGTATTCAGGCGACATATTCACCGATTCTACAGCGCTTGACCTTGACCACATTGTTCCGCTTAAGTTTGCACATGGTCATGGTGGCGATAAATGGTCCCGCGACAAACGTAA
>VMHT01110256.1_pt1 | contig 22983 bp, 26 predicted proteins | sample 4693611 | NCBI WGS metagenome assembly VMHT01 (sample SAMN12280063, study PRJNA550983) | marine metagenome | isolation source: seawater sampled from same location over 5 years 0.02-0.2 micron viral filtrate | place: USA: collected off the coast of southern California halfway between the port... ...
ATTGGAATGTCCCACCCAATCAACACAAGGCGAAGTGTGGATGCTTTCAATCACACCTATCACTTCTTAAATGGATCGTCATTCATAAGCTGGATAATATCCTCATCTGTGAAGATGATGCCCTATTAGTAGGTGAGATGCCAAAGAAGTTCGCCAAGGATGGAATCACCTATTTAGGTGGGTTTATTATGAATGAAAAAATAACTTCTAAAGAACCTATCAAGATCGATCATAAGATCGGCTTGAATGAATTGGATAAATCCAAATATAGAATGCTGATGGCGATGTCTTACTTCATCCCTAACTGGAAACTGGCTGAAAATATCGTAGATTTGATTGAATCCAAAGATAGAGTCAGAGCGTGGGATATTGAACTCAATAACTGCTGTGAAAAATCATACTATATCTATCCTGCTCCTTTCATTGAAGAAGATGTCCCCTCAACAATCCGTGAAGGACGAAAGAAACATTCTACTACTGAATATGAATGGAAATAGTGCCTATATGGCACTTTTAAAACCAATTGAATAAGAAATAAAATATACTCTTTAATAAATATGGCGAAAGAAAAACCACTCTACAAACCCTTTAAGTCATCCAAGGCTGGAAAGAAATTTTCGGTTTATGTCAAGAGTGCTAGTGGTGGAAAGAGGTTAATTCACTTCGGAGCGAAGGGAATGGATGATTGGAGAAGTGGGACAGCCACTCCTGCTCAAAGAAAATCATTCAGGGCGAGAATGAAAGGCATTAAGAAGAAAGATGGATCACTTGCTTATAAAGATAGAAATAGTCCTGCTTACTGGGCTCTCAATTATCTATGGTGACGTCTTCTCAAAATTTGATTTTAGGGTTATAGAGGTTATTAATAAATAAACGAAATGATCCCATACACGATTATCACACCCGAGGGTAAAAAGTTGAGGGTCACAAAGACTAAATGTCTGATCATCAACGACATTCACCAACATATCCGAGTTGTTCATCTGTTAGACCAAGTCGGTCTGAACTTTGATGTGATCTCGGTTGTCTTGGATAAATACAGGGAGAGATTGGATAGTCTCCCAAAACCCTCACGAAAAATCTTTCGTCAAGTGAAAGACCGATGTATCCCTTCACCTGATGGGAATGGGAACTGGTGTAATAGACTTCAATTAATCAAATGGAGATCTGAACATCTGACGGGACGAGATGGTGGGAATTATCCTTTAAATTTTTGGGCTGAACGTGAAATGACTATCAAAGGAGTCTTTCAACAGATCTATCACTCTAACTTATCTCCATTTGTAAGTGGAGATCTTAGAACACCTTTTAGGAGTATCCCTCGTGGGTTCAAGGGTTCAGTTATGGAGAATTACTCTTTGATAGAAAGACTCAACAATACAAGGTTCTTCAATGATCTCACAGAGGACGGAGTCAAAATTCAGATATGTCGCCCGAGCCGAAATGGTAGAACCAAACCCTTCAATATGAAGTTGATTAATAAGTCTATGTAATCTGGTATAAATTTGATTTTTTTACTTAAAAATAAAACCTATATTATTACTATAATTGATGGAAACAAGAGCATTTGAAAACAGACTTGAACTAGAAGATCGGCTCCAAAAGTGGTATGAAGGTCAGGGAAAGGAGGTCAAAAAAAACACCTTGGATATGTATATTAACAACACTTTCAAACTCTATCGGGATGTTTTCGGAAAGGATCCTCTCGTTATGGGGGATTTCAATTGGATTAAGGAGATTTCTAAAATGGAGGATTATTTCGCCGTTCATAAGCGGAGTGACAGCACTCGCAGGAATTACTATACTGCTGTTCTTATTATCCTTCTCGCTACTGGTTATACGGATCAAAAAGCGTTTTCAGATCTTGAGAAAACCAGAGACACTTACGATAAGAGATATAAGGAAGCTCCAGCAATGAAGTCAGTGAAGCAGAAAGAAAATATGATAGAGTCCAAGGTGATAGATGATAAGGTGAATGAAATGAGTAGTCAAGTCAAGTTGATCGCTAGGAAAGATAAGAACCTTCTATTTGATAATGATAAGAAGATCCTTCAACTATGGATGATTTTAAGAATGTTTAGAACCTATGATTTTAGGAATGAAGTGGCGACTTTCTATTTGACGACAATGAGGCATTATAAGAATTTTAAGAAGTCAGAATTAAAGATGAATCTAGTGATTAAGGACGGCAAGGAATGGTTCATATCAGCCAATGAATATAAGACTTCAAAGAAGTATGCCGAGAAGATAACGAAGATAGAAGATAAGAAGCTGGTTAAGGATCTTATGCTCTATCGAAAAATGATGGGAGATGGATATATGTTTAAATCATCCTTTAAAAATGATACGAATATGACGAATAATGAACTCTCCAAGTTGCTATTGAAATGGAGTCAGAAGGAACTGCCACCTGTGATTCTTGAAGATGGAACTAAACGAATGAGGAATATTTCTACTACTTTGCTAGCGAAGATTATGCTGAGTGAGAAATATGGAGAAAAGAAAGCCGAGTTGATTGAGGATGCGAAGAATAGAGGTCACGATCCACAGACGGCGATGAAAGTTTATATCGCTACACCTGATGAATTGAAGTAGTTGTCGCTAACGCTCCACCTATCCCTTCGGGTAATTATTCATCATCGTATTTAAGCCAGTGAAAACCAGACCAAAATATAGTATCAGGCGATGAGCCCTGGCTATTGACAATGTCCTTTTTCTTGGGTGTCTTTTCTTCAATCTCTTTTCTCAAGATAGTTATGTCAGTAATAATTTTATTTAATTTTTTATCCAGTCCTTCAAGCATCTTATTATTCTTAAAGGGCAATGATTGCGTCGTCATATTCTATACTTTCTTAAACTTAATTATTTCTCATATGTTTCCATTAAATTCGTATAATTTACTTTTTCATTCTCAATATCAGAATGTCCTGGACGTTGAATAACTTTCAAGGGTCTAATTAAGAAAAACTTAAATTCTTGTTGCAACTTCATCCAATAGACATCCAAAGAATAATTATTTCTATTCTGGGTTGTGATTAATAATTTCAATCCAGTATTAAGATTTTCAATGAGTTTATCGTAGAAATGCTTACGGACTATATAAGCTCCAGTTGTGTAACACCTCTTGACTTGGATGGCATCCTCATTATATGGAGTATAAGGTTTGAATGAGTTGCCTGATAACATCAAGACATCCCATTCGTGCATATAGAGTCTATTAATCTTCTCCAAAGTTTCTTGAGGATCTTTAAATAAGACATCGTCTTCAAAAATGGCAACATAGGGATAGTTCTGTTTTTTCGCATTCATAATTACTTGAAGGTGACTCATCCCACAGCCAACGATGCCTTGTTTGGTTTTGATCGCAGGGAAACGATTAGGTTTATCAATCCCTATCTTCTTGAGTTCTTCTTCACATACAAACCTCCTATCGGGGCGACTATCCAAATTGATATAGTAGTGATATTTATTCAAGTCCATCTTTTAGTATCTTGAAGATTTTAAATTAATCTAATTAAACTTAAAATGGATATTGATTTGAAAACCCCTAGAGAACCCGACTCTGAAATCATAGAGAAATGGTCTGATGAAATAGAAGAACTCTTGTCTGAATGGTGTGAAATAGGAATATGTTATGAATGGCTTCATAACTATTCTGAAAGAAAATATAAGAGAAAGTATCGTGGCATGTCGATCCCTATTATCATTCTCTCAACTTTAACAGGGACTGCTAATTTCGCAGATTCATATGTCCCTGAAGGTGTGAAGGATGGATTTTCAGCTGGTGTTGGTGGTCTTAATATCTTCTGCGGAATACTGGGAACTCTTATGTCCTTCTTAAAATATGCTGAAATCTATGAAGCTCATAGGATCTCCTGTTTATCGTGGTCTAAATTCGCTAGAAATATTCAAATTGAATTAGCATTGAAAGACAGCAAGAGAAAAAACTGCCGTGATTTCTTAAAGGTGAGTCGTGCTGAATATGATAGACTTTTAGAGAGTTCGCCGAATATTGATAGAAATATCGTAGCTGAATTCAATAAGAAGTTTGGAGCAGACTATCCCAATGTTCGGAAACCCTTGATATGTAACGGATTAAAAGAGATCGTTGTTTATAAGTCAAGTGATGAAGAAGAACCTGAACCTCCTGCTCCCCCTCGTCCTCCGCCTTCGCCCCCTCAACCTGAACCTGAACCCGAGCCTGTGTTGCCAAAGACCACTAGTTTCACAGCAGGGATTGATGCTCCGACTGGAATGTTGAAACCAGAGCCCCGAGTTTCAAAAAAGGCTGGGAAATGAAATCCTTAAAAGAGAAGTATTTAAGAACAAATAAGGATATTAATATATAAGATACCATTATTACGAATGGGAAGAAGAGCGAATCCATATCCAGGATGGTGGGCGAGTCCAGATTTGGACTCTGACGATGAACCAATTGGTGGTCCTTGTTGGAAGGATGTCCCGCCACAAGAACCGCTACCTAAACACTATGAGGGCGAACCTTGTTGGCAATCTAAACGTGAAAATCAAGAGTGGAGTAGATACGATGATCACGATAATTTTAAGTCTCACTTTTGGGATGAATTCTTTGGCTTTGACTCAAGAATGCCTGAAAGTGATAGTGGGGGATATGAAGATCCCTATAACGTCCTTGGAATGAAGAAGAGTGATTCTAATGACGATCTAAAAAAAAGTTACTATAAAAAAGCGAAGATCCATCACCCAGATCGGGGTGGGGCAAAGGAGGTCTTTCAGAAGATCTCTAACGCTTGGGATCAAATTAAGTTCTGGCGTGGTTTATAGACCACAGAACGTTTTAAATTCATCATCATAATCACTTTGAAGATTTCTATATAAACCCTTATCTTGTTCTTTCACCCAAGACTTAATGAAGTTATATTGCTTCTTTAATTCTTCATTCTCTCTTCTTAAAGTTTCTTCTGTCTGTTTTGAAGCAGAAATTCTCTGTGATAAAGAATCAGCCTTATTTTGCCAATGACGAATAGATTTCATCATTGATTTAGAACTCTCCCTTCTTTCTCTATACTGCTTAATTAACTCGTCAGAAATAATCTTGAGGTCTATGTTTTTCTCACGTTTTTTCTCGAATTTTTTGAACTGATCTGGGCTCAAATGAGGACGAACTAATCTCTTTATCCACTTCAAATCTATCACTTCTAGGGTCTTCTCCCGCCTCACTGATTGATCCATTATGATATATATAACACTATATTTTTAAGTTGTTTTTATTACTATATTTGACAGAAGTGCCTATTCCGCACTTTTTCTTGATATTTCTTGCAAAAGTGTTTCACAATCTAATTTTCATTATGGGTTTATAAATCAAATTTAGTAAAATAGTGCCATATAGGCACTTTCTTAAGTTAAAGTCTGTTGAGTTTTCAATCTAGCAGATTTAGACTTGGCTTTGCCACCTTGAACTCCTCCACGTCCCCCGAACACTTGTTGATGCTTAACTCGTTTGGACGCTTTAACCTTCTCTGGGATATTGAATTGAGTATCCTGACCTGATTTCTTTTTCGTGATCTTCGTGAATCCTGAGCCAACAACCTTTCCTCTTTCTCTGTTTCCCATTTTTTTAATTAAACATATACTATTATTTTATTAATGAAATTATAAATAATATGAGTTTAATTGTCTGCGGATCACAACAGCAAGAATACGGCGATATAAACGATGCTGGGATTAGGGCTCAAAACAAGGTCGGAATTGAAAGACCAGCGAACTTTCAAAATCATATGGTGAATCCTGTGAAGATTAAGAAAGATTCTGAAGTAGCAGTCCATTCAGTTAAGATTAATCGCTCTCCACTCTTTGATATCAATAATAAAGATCTCTTCTATACTTATTTTGGAGAACTATTAACCCAAGGCACCGAGTTCTCAAGACTCTACAATGTTGGATCTATCCCTATCCCCATACGCGTTCGTCCTGGGACTTATGGAGCAACTGGACTCGCTGAAGAAATCCAAGATCAACTCAATACTCAATATCATAATCCAGAAATATTCGGCAATTTCACTTGTGGAGTTTTAACGAACGCATCCTTTGGAGTGGATGGATTTAAGATCGACTTTGACCAGAGGGGTTCGGCTTCAGGCAAGAATGCAGCGAATGCTTGTCTTTCTGGATCCAAGGTGACAGAGTGGCAACCTTGGATTGAGGATTGTAATTTAGAACAGAGGCTATTTGAAAGGGATGATATGGAAGAACGATTAACGAATATGGAGGTTGGTTCTGGCAACTTCACAACACAGAAGAAAGTGTTTAAACCGAATGCCTCGGTGAATACTACTTCAATTGAATTTAAACGAACTATCGCACAGAAGAGGGATGATAAGGCAGATTGGAATTGTGTAGGGATTATGGGGAATGGATCTGCTGTGATGCCTCTGGGTGCCAATGAAGCTAAATTCTCTGTTGATTTCTCTGAATGCACTTCAGGAGAACCTTGGGTCGTTGGTCTAACACGACCAACTCTCTATATCCCTGGAACAGGAGGGAAAGATACAAGTAGAATTGATGAAAAATACTTGATGGGAGGCAATGTTGGAGGTGATAAAGAATGGTCTAATTGGGATTATGCGGTTCATTATGACGGAACAAGATTAAGGGTTTATAGTTCTGGATTAGATGGAGACCTCCCTGATGTTGATTCACAGAATAGATCTTATGGGATGCATGAATTCACACCACTCGTAGATGTTCAAACGGCGAATATGTTTGGGAATGGATCCAAGATCTCTATGGTTCAATTTGAGAGTTTTGGTGAAATCATTGAATGTAACGCCTTTAACGCAAGTCACGACCCGACTGCTGTGGTGAAACTGGCTGATTGGAATGTGGGAACGAAAACCTATGCGAATAACTACACTCCCAAGAATGAGTGTAAAACGGCACTCTATCCTAAACTTATGCTTTCTGCTGATGATGATGCCTTCAATATTATTCACTATGAAGCTCACGTTGATTTTGGTTTTAGATATCCAACGAAAACACGTGTCCCTCCTATCACGGACGGCAAGATGTGGAGAGTAGATCCAGGGGATTCATTCTGGGCAAATAGCTTCTGGGCGAATCAGCGTCAATATGATAGTGAAAATGGATATTGGGATGAAACTTCTGATAAGCTCCTCTATGGTCTTGAAGCAGTTGGAACTTCAACTTGTAGAGTGCCGAGGTTCTATGGATTTAGTGAAAGGGCAGGAATACTCGCTCAACCAGTTCTTAATTCAGCTAATCAAGCGTGGTTGGCTGATTCTAATGAACCTCAAAGAAGGCGTGATGCTGTTGATGTTCGTGGGATCACTGTGAATTCAGATAAGGGAACAGACTTCTCTTCAGTTCTCATTGTAGGTCAGCAAATGATAAATTCTGATAGGGCAGGAGGTGAAATAGGAAACTATACTTATGGACTCACAAGTGATCGTGTGCCTTCTATGGAAGCAACCCTAGGATTTAGAGGTCGCCCTGTTCTTTTCAACGCTCTATCTACTGAAACAGCAAATAAGAATCTTATTCAATATCAGTCGTCAGTAGCTCCTTATTATAATCCTCACGCTTGTTTCGTGAGGTGGAGTGGAGGGACTCAAACGTCTTACAATGCGAACAAGAGTTCAATTTCAAAAATCCTTTATCCTCTGCCAAGGTTCGACAATTCAGGGAACACATTTGGAGACCTCTTCTTTGAAGCATCGGAACGCACCTATTTAGACCTGAATAACACTGAAGAATTGAATTTGAATTCAATAGATCTCCAAATCGTAGATATTAATGAGAAGCCAGTTGAGGATCTAGTAGGTCAAACACTAATCACCCTCCACATTAGACAAAAGGGGACAAAACTATAAGAATGGCTGATTTTAAATCAAAATTAAGATAAAACCTTCATAATTTTAAGAAATTAATTAAAGAAAATTTTATAAGTTCTTGTATAAATATGGATTTAATACCCGATGTTGAGATGCCCCCACCCCCACCAGAACCTGAACCTCAACCCGAAGTCCCTGAAGATATCCCTGAAGTATCATACGATGAAGCCTCAGAAGAAGAAGATGTCCTCCCTGAAGCTGATTTTAAAGAACCTTTGAAGCAAGAAGAAGTCTTCAAGGTGAAGAAGAAAGTTAAGATTAGTGAGGGTGAGCCACCACAGATTCAGCCTCTCCAGAAGGTTCAGAAGAAGAAGCGTGTGATGACCGATAAGCAGAAAGAAGCTCTAGCAAAGGGACGTGAAAAAGCACTGGCAACACGGCGAAAAAACGCTGAACTTCGTAAAGAAGAAAAAGAACTCAAGTCAAAGAAGAAGAAGAAGGATCTAGATAAACTTCGTAAGGAGGTGCATGGAACCTCAATGGAGAAATTAGATGATGATTCACTTGAAGATCTTAAGAAATCAGCAACTCAAGAACAGCCGAAAACATCCAAGAAACTCTATACTCTTGAGGACTTAAAGGAGGCACAAGAAGACGCAATAAGAAAAGGAATTGAAGGATATGATACTATCAGAAAGAAAAGAAAAGCCGAAAAGAAAAAGAAAGTCGCCAAAGAAACCCACGATAAGAGAGTCTTTCAAGACATCACTAGAGCAACTCGTGCCCCTAATCCCGACGATGTATGGTCGGTCTGCTTTCAGTAGTTCTCGCTTCGCTCACCCTATCCCTTCGGGTAGTTCTCGCTTCGCTCACCCTATCCCTTCGGGTAGTTCTCTTCTTCTTTCTAGGGCAAATCAGAAACCCATTAAAGTCATCGTTTTCAATGACTCCCAATCTCATAAGAGCCAATAAGCAATGAGTAAATAATTTATGATCAGTTCTACGAATACTCTGCCGTTGAATCTTTCTCCTATAAATCATCTCACAAAATAGTTTAAAATTTTGAACTTGTTTTAAGATCGGAATACCCTTATTTCTTCTAACACACTCTTCACCCACTTTAATAGCATCTTCACCTGTGAAATTTTGTTTATGAACCGCATAAGATGATATTAATTTACCATTATAAAATAGATTGAAACTCCCATATTTGCCTTCTTTTATCATTCTATATATATATCCTTTTTTATTCTTTATATTATATGCCTTGGAAAGTTGTGAAGAAGAGTGACACTCAATATAGACTCTATAATCTTGATAAGAAAACCTTTGTGAGAAAGACGTTCAAGACAAGGAAGTCGGCTATTAACACCAAAAAAAATTACGAAAATTACTATAAAAAGAAAAAATAAACCATACTATAAAGATGCCAAGAAACCCCAAAGGAGAGATGAGTTTGACTGAAATTCGTAACCTTGCTCGTCAGCATAATAAACTTTCGACGATCAAAGGGATAGACACCGCAAGCAGAGCTAGTCTCATTAAGCAGATTCAAGATATGGGATATGAAATCAACCACGAAAAGAAGATGATTAAGAAGAAGCGGTTGTCTTCAACTGACCGATTAAGAAGCAAAGTTAAAGTTGGATCTGGCGGTGAAAGGAAACCTAATATCGTCACCAAAAAGAAGGTTGAAAGAGAAAGGATTAAGAAGACTGAACCCTCAAAGCCTGCGAAACGCAAGTTGAAGGGTCGGCTAACTGGAGTTCAAAAAGCAACGGATGCGAAAGCACAACGAAGAAAAGATTTAATTGCTGGAAATAAAATGTATTAATAACTAAATATGAAGAATTTGATTAGATGTCTGTTTGGGATCCCAGTTGTTCTTTCAATCCCTGAACCTCCCCAGAAGCCAAGAATGCCTGTTGATTTAGTCCTTGATGATCTCGCAAGAGTTGGTGCTGAACGTGATGAAGGTGGTTGTTTCACAGGAGCAGGATATAGATATTGCCCCTCTATGGAGGAGTGTATTAGACCTTGGGAGATTCATTGCCAAGAGTTCGACTTTCCTTACAATGCTCTCTATTATGGCTCTGGGATAATAGTGCCTCCCCAGAGTTCATCGTCAAAAAGTGCCAAATAGGCACTTTTTCTATATTTTTTTATAAAACTATTTTTGAAAGAAATTTCTGAAGATAGTTTATAAGATGAAAGTGAAGTATGTGATCCCTTCCTATCAAAGACCTTCTCAATTGAAAGAAAAAACCTTGAAATATCTATCAGATCACGAAGTATCAAAACAAGATATCCATATCTTCTTAAGAAGTGATGATCCTTTTAAAGATGAATATTTAAAACTCAAGGATTACTGCTTTCATATCATAGAAGATAAGGGGATTGGCAAAACTCATAATAGAATCACAAAGTATTTTGATGAAGGTGATTTTCTCTGTGAATTAGATGATGATTTAGAAACTATAATTGATAATGAACGCAAACCAATTCTCTTCTTTAAAGATCTCACTTATAAGATGTTTAATCTGATGCTTCATATGGGAGTTAGTTATGGTGGGACTTATTCTGTTCCTAATCCTATGTTTATGACGAACACAGCTGAATTCACTACTGATTTAAGATATATGCTTGGGTGTGTTCGCTGGAGGTTCAATCGCAAGGATATTCAAGTTGAAACTGATTATGCTGAAGATATGGAGAATTGTATTCTTCATTATATCCGTGATAAGAGAATCCTTAAGAATAACTGGGTGGCTCCGATCACCAAGAATTATAGTAAAGGAGGATGTGACGGATCTGGACGAAATCAAGAAACCGAAAAAGAAGCGAAGCAGTATCTGGCGACAATGTATCCCCAATATGCGAAACTCTTTCAACGTAAAAATGGAATTTGGGATTGTAAAATAAAACATTATAGAAAATAAAGATGCCGAAGAAATTTAAGAAACTCCCAGTAGTTCTCCCCGTTGTGGATCCAATGGCGAAGCCTTCTCCGCATCCACCTCTTCACCCTCATTTGCCACAGATTGACGGACCTGGAGGTGGAGCGTGTTTGCTGATGATTTCACCAGTGAAAACTGGCAAGAGCACCATTATTTCTAATTTGATGCTTCACGAAGATTTCTATGATGGTCAAGAAAGATTTGATCAGGTGAAGATTATTTCTAATACAATTGCGAATGATATAACTTCAAGATTTCTAGCGAAAGCGTTTGACTGCCACGACTACTATCAGGATTCTATTATTGATGGGATTGTAGAACATCAGAAGTCATATGCGAAAGAAGATCAGCCAGAAATAGCTGTGATTTTAGATGATTGTTTAGGTTCTATTAAGAGAGAAGCAAAAGTGAATCACCTTGCTTCAAGGTTTCGTCATTTCAATATTCGCCTCTTGATTATTTCTAGTCAAAATTTCAGGATGTGTTCTCCTATCATAAGGCAGAATGCTACGAATGTTATTATAGGATCTCCTTTCCCTAATCAGAAAGAGTTGCACAAATGTGCAGAAGAATATGGAGATAATTTCGGTGGAGCTGATAATTGGTTGAAGATCTATCACAAAGCAACTCCAAACAGATATGACTTTCTCCATATGGATCTCCAAGCTAATCCTCCTGTTGCCTATCACAATTTCGAAAATATAGTCGCAGTCGGCGGACAGAAAGAAACAGAGGCAGAAGAAGAATTAAAAACAGACGAACCGAAAGAAAAAGTTGAGGATAGTATAAATAAATGAGTTCTTTGACAGGTATAAGCGATTCGGTCTCACTAGGTAATCAAATGTTGGGAGATGTTCGTGATGAAAATGCTGGGATCATCGGTGCTAATACGGCGAATATGGAGAACTATACTCTCGCAAATCAGAATGAAAAGTCTAAACGAGCTATGGATGATTATTGGATTGGAGGGCAAGACACAGGAGCTATCATAGGTGGAATTAGAAATCTAGTAGATGCCAGAGCAACAGCGAAATCATATGATACTGCTGGACGTGCCTTACACGGATGGGTCAATCAAGCAAGGGATAATCTTGCTGGGAATGCGAATCCATCTCAATTTCTTAAAGACAAAGGAGCTCCTATTGCCGAAGGAGGCGAACCTGCTTCTGATACTTTCAGCAGGGCAGATCGCCTTAAAGCACAATTCAACGCTCCAGATGACACCACAGGCGGATTAACTGGTGCGGTTATGAGAAATGAAGATAATTTAGGTGGAGTTTCAGAAGCAACTTCAGCTGGAGCAGAAGCATCGGCAAGGGAAGGTGAAGATTTAGGTGTCACCGAGAGCATCTTGAAAGCAACGACTGGTTTAGGTGGAGAGGCGGTGAAACTCGCAGGGAAAGCGATTGGCAATGCTGGAGGGATCGTTGATACTTTTGAGGGAGTAGATAATTTAATTCAAAGCCACGGACATTCTATCTTTAATAAAGATGAAAGTGGATTATCTAAATTTGGAGATGTCGCACAGATGACAGGAGCTGGTCTTGATTTCGCATCTATGGCTCTCCCTTTTCTTGCTCCAGTTGCCGTTATGGCGAATGTTGCTGGTGGTGTAGCCGAATCATTAGGCAAATTAAAGGATGATTCAACGGCTGCATCAGGATTAGCGAAAACTACGAATGAAAAACAGAGTGGTTTAGCAACTAGTCAAGGATGGGGTGATTTTGGGATGATTGCTTCGGCTCAAACTGATCCTGTCCGTCAGATCCAAGGGACAGGAACTTTTTAATCTGTTCTTTTAATTTTTTCATATCAATTATCTTTTATTAAGTATATTATAAATAATATGCCAACTGGATCATTTTGGGAAGCGTCTGATAAGATACCTGTGTCTCAAACTAAAATTGCCATCCCCTCGCAGAATGGTTTAAGTTACTCTGCGGGACAGAAAATAGATATAGTCATCCCTCCTACTGCTGGACTGGATTATTTCCAGCCGAAAGAATCCTATTTGAAATTTGATGTAGAGTTATCCTTAGACCCTACTTGGGTCGCATCTGGTTTAACTCGCCTTCAGCTAGACGCTGAAACTGGTGGTCAGTGTTTAATTCGTGATATCCGCATCAGTTCGGGAGGTGCTGGCAATGTTCTATTAGAAGAGATCCAGAACTATAACGTTCTCACTGCTCTCAAATATGATTATGAGACTAACCAAAATATCGTCAATAAAAGAACGACCGAGGCTGTCACAGCATACGATCCGACATGCCGATCTACTCACGGAGGTTTTCAGAGCCAAGGAAATAACTTGAATACGAATCCTTATTGGGTTCGTCCTCCTCACACCACTCCGCAGAGCACTCTGTTCGGCAACGATCAACTCCAGAAAGTTAAGTGCCTCCTCCCTCTCAATACTGGGATATTTCAGAATGATAAAGTTTTCCCTGTTCTCTTGACTGAAGGCTTAAGAATAGAAATAGTCCTTGAAGATGCGAAGCGAGTAATGCGTCAAATGACTCAGTGCCTCCTTGCCAAAAGCAGATGGCAAAATCCAGTCTTTCACTCCACGAATGGATGTGACGTTGCCCCTGATTCGCCGACTGCTGGTCTGAATGAATTTATGGTCGCAAGAAATCAGAATATCGGTGCGGACGCTGCACTCACTAACTTCCCCTTTGCGATAGGTGAGAAGATTGGTTTTTGGAATATGGATACTGGAACTCAAGTTTTCTGCACTGAAGGGGTTTGTCCTCATATCACAGATCTTTATTGGATTGCTCCAGGCGAGGCTTCTGGCGGTGGTTCTGATTCTAGGGATGGATATGTTAAGGTTAAACTATCTGGATATTTCACTCCAGTCACGGCTGCAGGAGGTGCGACACCATTAGCAATATCGGCAGGTAAAGCGGTCTTGTTTAGTCGGTCGGTTCTAGACTCTGGGACAGCTGATTTCAAACCAACCTATCAGGTATCGAATGTTGAGATGGTTTTAGGCAAGGTTGATATGCCAGATGGATACACTCGTAAGTTAATGTCTCAAATGAAAGAAGGTGGTGTTCTGAACTATGATTTCTTAAGTTATACGAACTATAAGTATTCGCAGGGGGCACAAGATTACGTTGCGAATATCCGACTGCCACTTCAGCATTCTAGGGCGAAATCTGTTCTTATGATCCCCACAGATGCTTCACTCTATTCTGCGAGTCAGGCTCTATCTTGTGCTTCTACTTATCTTGATTATATCGGTCCCGATACAACTGATGATGACTCCCGATCTTGCCGATCTGGTTTAGTTGGTATAGCGGATAATCTCCAAGATTATCAGTTCTTCTATGATGGTCAGTTGAATCCTTCAAGACCAGTAGATGTTTCTAAAACAAGCAACTATGTTTCTATATCTCAACAGCATCTGATCGAATTAGAGAAAGCGTTAGTAATGGGAGGCATTATCCCCTTCTCGTTTAAGTCTTTTAGAACGAACTTCGCAATTGGACGAGCTTTAAGTCTCCAATCTGGAGTCTATGATACTCGTGGCAAGGACTTCAACCTTCAGACCAACTATCAAGATAATACAACTGGGGGTGGATCCAAGGCTAAACTCTGGAACTGCTTCTGTGCTCATATTCGCCGAGTTGCGATCAAGGGTGATAGTATTGTTCTTGAAGTTTAAGGCGATTTTTAATTATTTTTATTATTACTTTTTATGTTTGACTTATTATAAATAATAATGAGTCGTGTTAATCTGGAAATCGTGCCTTCAAACATTACTAGCGATGGTAACTTATCCTACAGAAATGGTCAGCCTGTCGTTCAGTTCATTATCGGCGAACAAGAGCGAATGCTTATTGGTCAGTCTGTTCGTTTAGTCGGAAAGTTAAGAATCTTTCAGAGTGACGGAACTATCTCTGCCTCCAATATCCCTCTCAATATCTCCCAGAAATTAGGGGTTTATTCTGTGATTGATCAGTTGAATATTTCAAGTCAGCGATCGGCACAGACGATAGAGAGTATCAGACATTATAATCGTATGATGGCTTCTTATCTCCCTGTGACCTCCTCAACGGATGATTCACTGACTCATCTTCAGATGGAGGCATTAATTAATCCCAATTATGAATTGGTTAAGAAGAATGTTGTTGATAATGCCCTCAATAAAACGAACGGCAATCATTTCTGCGTCCCTCTCCCCTGTGGTCTATTCCTTGGCACACAGCCGATCCCTTTATCGGGACAACACGGCGTGGGTGGTCTTAACATTGAAATCAACCTTGCTCCTGATGATAATGTCTTCTATAATCCGACTGGGACGGCAACAACTGCTCTCACGAATGCCTACTATGAACTCTCCGACGTGAAACTAATTGCGGAGGCAATTGTTCCTGATGCTCAAGAGTTGGCACAGCTCCGTTCTAGTCCCAATCACACCTTCAATTTCAATACGATCACATCCTATTATTCGGTCATTAATTCGGCGAATGGTATTCTCAACTATAATCTTGGGATGTCTAAAGTTCTGGGTGTCTTCTGTAACGTTCTGCCAGCATCTCATATTAACAATCTGGGATATGATGGTATGGCAACTCTGCCATTCACAAATTCAGACACCGCTACAAGCTGTGCGGATGTCAAGCAAGTAATCTTCACAAGAGCAGGCACTCGTTTCCCATTAGAATATAACATTGATACGATCCATAAAGACGATGCTGATAATAAGTCTGGAGATGTTCAGATCCAGAGAAACTTTATGAATGCTGTTCTCCAGTTTTCAAAGAATTTAAGAACTCAAATCAGTCCAGCCAATTATCAGTGTAGGGATTCTGGGACAGACTATGCCGATGCTAAAAAGGTCATTGAGGGAGGTAATGCTTGGGGTATTGGTGTGAATTATGATACTATCAGCGGTGAAGGTGTTGATTTCAGCACAACGTCGTGGGGATTAAATCTCCAGCTGGATCTTTCGACTGTGAATCCGCAGGCGATCTATGTTTTCGTCCATTCTAAAAACACTCTATTAACAACTCCGACGGGACTTCAAGTTGTTCATTAAATAAATTTTTTAAAATATTTTTTACTTATTATATTATATACTCTTCATTATAAATAATGGTATATAGTGCTCCCGATGCTCCCCAAGATTCGCCCCAAGATGTCCAAGAAACTCTCAAGTCAGCCCAACCTCCAGTTTCAGAGGGTGCGATTCCAGATCTTTTAAAGATAGGATCTATTCCTTCCAATACAGCAATTGAAGTTGAGACTTCGGTTTTAGAGCCAGTTGTATTCTCCCAGAGTTTCGCTCGGTTTGTCTTTCAGCCAAAAGGTATTCTAAATTCTAATTCTAAAATTGCTATATCGTGTGATAATCCCTCTAAACTTTCTTACTTCCCTATTAATATTGGTATCTATTCCTTGATCCAACGTGCTACTCTTAAGGCTGGGACGAAGACTATTTGCGAAGTTGATGATTTCTCGCAGTTTATGGATTATCAGTCTATGTTCTTATCAAGTGAAGCGAACAGAGAAAGAGAAATGTTCACGACTTCAAGATCGGTTGCTTCAGGACATAGATACAGAGATCCAGAAACGGCTTCTCAAACTAGCGAGACGAATACTTCTGCGTCTATGACCCAGTATGATATTGGTGTTGAGAATGATGACTACTTCAATTGGGCGGTGAATGGTGTGACTGGGACTCCAGGTGCGACTGTGAATCTCCCTCATCATATGAACCTTGAAAACACCCCAGTTTTCCAAATGGCGTTAGACGATCTCTTCCCTTTCCTTAAGACGAACCAGTTGCCTCTTTATATGATGAAAGAACAGGTCAGTTTAGAACTTCAATTCACTCCATTTAATACTAATAATAGTCGCCGTGCTTGTATTCCTTACTCTTCAGATGATAATAATATTGGCGTTGATCCTGATATCACCCAGACCGAATTGAAACTGATTGCTGATTATCTCTATTATCCCCAAGAAATGATGACGGCATATGAGTCTAGCAATCAGAAGATGTCCTTTACTTATGTGGATTATCGTTCTATGAAGCGAACCATTGCGAGAACTGGTGCGACTGGCTCCAACTCCGCAGATGATTTCATCCAGAATTTAGGTGGTGCTGGGCGAATTGTGAATAAGGCGATATTTAAGATCGCCGATTATAGCCAGACTTCTAAAACACTATTGAATGTTTATAATGCCGTTCTCCCAGCACAGACTTACGCTGTTGGAGATCCTGCTTCAGAACAGGGGACAGTGACGACCAATCTAAAATATAATGACACTTTCGTCTATCCAATAGACGTTGATAATTATGCTCGTCATTTCCACAATATCGTTCAGGCTGAAGGCAAGGTCCCCTTCCGTGATCGTCAGATGTATTCTGGTCTCTGTAATACTCTATCAGAACAACAGCAACTCTTTAATGATTTTGATATTCAGCAGAGCGGTTGGAATTGGGAGAACAAGATGGATTCTAAATCTTTCTGGCAGGCGATTCGCCTAAATAAGAATGAAAGGGTCAATAGCCGAGGCATTGAACTCTATAATAAGGTCGCAACACTCTCTGCGGGGACGCAATATCAGCTTCAGGCGTGGATTGAATTGGTTAGACTTGCCACATTTGAGGATGGTTATTTAACTTCTTTCTTTGCCTAATTAGTCATTAGTGCCTATTCCGCACTTTTTTCCCTTTTATTTTCAATAAGTTATTATATGTGAATATCATATAATAATGTCAGAAGGATATAGTGATATTAAGATCCTTGAAGCAAATAGGAGGCAATCATTCTATCAAGATGATTCACCTGCTTCTTGGTCTAACAAACTTTCTAACGGAGTTAAACTAAATATTGGTGACGAAATCCAACTTCATTCTGCGTATGTCAGCGAATTAGGGGCTCAAGATGCCACAATAGAAATCCTAGGTCAAAATTTCAACTCATCAGGGACTTTTAATTATGAAGCAATTGAAGATGCTGGGACGAAGAATGATTATCCTGATACAGGACTAAAAGTGGATGGAGGTTTGGTTTATTATTATGATTACAATTATCAAGAAGTAGTCTCTAAAACACTAGAATATGAATTGAATGATAATGAATTGAATTTACTAGTCAGTCCTTATAAGAACGCAAATGGTGAATTTCACGCTATGCTCCCTAGAAATTGGATCGGTCCCAGCGATGGGAAACCAGAAGATGAATGGGCTCATACTTGGGATGTCTTTGATTTCTACAATGCTCCAGGAGCTCCGGGAGGTGGAGGAGGGATTAATTTTGGAGCGAGAGCGAAAGAATCTTATAACATCAACGATACAAGACCAGTTCAAGAGGCTTATGCGTCCGCAAATCCTGACGCAAGATATAAGGTGATGAATAGGATAGATAATTCAAGATATACTATCTTTGGATCTTCAACGATAAGAAATGTAAAAGGTTATAATGAATCAGGGATGAGTCTGCCTCCCGTTGTTGATGGGATCAGGGACATCCCCACTCATAAGTATTACACCCAGATTAAATATCCTGTGAAGTGTTCGGTGAATAAGGGTTTCAACTCTCCAGCCAATATCGCCTCTCAATTAACAGAACAACTCAATCAAAGAAATAACTATGATATTAAGAATCTCCCAGTTGATTTTGGAGTGCCAGATGTCCCTAATTCAGTCGCAGGAGGAACGAATACGAACCTCTATGCGACGACTGAAACTCAAACCTATAAAACCTATTTCTGTGCTAATCCTGATCATATGAATAAAGATGTCTTTGAAGATGAGTGGGGTAAAAATGGGCTTGGGGATAAGTCTATTCAATATTATAATGCCTTTCAGTATATCGGTGTGAAACGTCCAGACTTATTCAGACTTGGAAGAGTTCTCAACGCAAGTCAAGGATTTCTGGCTTATCCAGAGGGGACAGGTGGTGGAACAACAAGGGCGGATTCTAGAGATGCCGAAATCATAACAGATCTCCTATGGAATGAGTTCAACCTCAATAATTTAAGAAATCTATTTAATGCTGAAACGAATTATCCAGAGCTCTTTGATTATCTCTATTGGTCGAATGAGGGTCCTGAGGATTCAGAGCAGAATGCTTCTATGAATTATCAAACTCTCCAGAACTCAAGATTTCTTCATATGAATATGTATAACAACGCATCTTCAACTAACGGAGGTCCCGCACAAGTCCCTACTGATTTTTTTGGATATGATCTCAATTTAGCTTCTGTTGGAGCAACAGGCAACACAACGGCAACTCTGGGTGAGAAAAATCCCACGAACACTATGCCTTTCTTTATTGGATATGATCCAAATTCTATTTATGTGAATGAATTAAATGAAACACCTGATCCTGATGGTTCTGCGGATCATCCTGGAGGTGCTGGTCATAATAAGAATGTTCTGGGTTATGGATTCGCTTTAAAGAGGCGAAGAGCTGGTCGTTGGTATATTGCTTTTGAAGTATCAAGATGTCTCCCAGAAGGTTCATTAATCCCTAGGAGATTTTTTAGTGGGGGTTTCGATATGGACCCTTGGACTGATGATACAATTTATCTTGGGAGAGGATCACCGAGGAGAATGGGTTGGGATTATCATTTCACCGCTTACGGATGTCCTTGTATGTTACTGACGAATGGATTATCAGGCAAATTTGGAGTTTCTTATGGCAAGGATTCAACCCAAGAGTTAATCACCTATCATCAAAAAAATCCACCCAATCTCCAACCTCCACCGAAGCACGAAATCGCACCTTGGCTCTATCACCTTTATTTAGGAGCAGAAAGTCCGTTAGTGAATTTTGACACCGCCCAATCACGCTTCACTATTTCAAGTCTCCACACCGCAGAAAAAATAGGAAATCTATGGAATGCTGGGAAAATCATTAAAGAAGAGTCAGCTAATAATGCCGAGCAGATTATAGATGAAAACCCTTCTGCTTCTCAAACTTGTTATAAGATCAATAAACAATTGAATAGAACTAACTATACTCCTGATTGTGGAAATTATAAAACAGATCACGAAATAGAAGATCTCACAGGGACTCCAGCCAGTTTTAAGACTACGATTAATGCTTTATCAGAGAGTATAGATGCTGATACTATCTTTGATAGTATGAGTGGGATATTCATTGAAGATTGGGGGATGCCAGAGGCTAAATGGTCTGAATCACTATTAGGATTGATGGGATTTTCATATTCTCAATTTCATCCAACGAATCCAGTGAATAGTCAGACCAGAGTTAATAATGATAGAACCCTGAATTTTATTAAACCTCAAACAACTAATCAAATAGTCGTCATGGAGGACTCTGGTGAATGGACTAGAAACGTCCTTGATAAACCACTCTTCAATCCAGTCCCTGCTTGTGTGTTGAAACCTCTTTCAACGAATGCTGGTCAGAATGACGCTTGGGTTTGGAATGTTCGCCCAGAAATAGTCGTAGCAGGTGATTCGGTAGCAATCACGGCTGAAAATCTCCCTACGAAATCATTAAGACCTTATTTCACAATAAGATCTGATATTATGCAACAGAAGAACTATGTGGGATCAAGTGATTCTGGAATGCCTCTCCCAGTTGTTGGGATCGTGGATAAGATGAACGGACAAGGTGATTTCTTCTTTCAGCAGTCCGAAGAAATGATTTTCACTAATACAGAAGATAGAGTGATCACTGATATTAAGACTTCAGTTCATAATCCAGATGGCTCATTAGCAAATTTAGATGGGAATAGTTGTGTTCTTTATCGCATTAATAAGATGATTCAAGCTGATCTCACACCAGTTCAAACTCTTCTCCAATCCAAAAAAAAGAAGGATCAGAAACTAGCAGAAGAAATTTTAGAATGATGAATTTAAAAATAAAAAATGAGTTAAATTTAAATGGAGAACGTTGAGGGATTCATTAAGGTTTTAAAGTTTCTTGAAAAGAAGAAGCGAAAAGATCTCGCTTTAATTATGGAGGCGTTAATAACAGATATTGCTGGGAAAGAAGAATCAGATTGGTCAGACGATTCTGAAGAATGGGAAGGTGAGGCTGAATTTGAGCCGAAAGTTAAGAAGGATAAGAATGGTTTTTTAAGTTTAGAATGACCGCCACACATAGATATAGTCTTGTGATTTCGTTTTGAACTGCTTTCCGAGTTGCTGTCGCATATCAATCTTTTCATCGCAGTGCACAATCAACCCACCCTCATATCCCGTTTCGTCGTCCAGTTCGGGTTTCGTTAAGTCTTCATACATCTTCGGGGACATATTGATACAGATGGGACACTTACATTCTTCAAACAACTTCTCCATCAGTGGGATCATAAACTCTTTATAAAACTTCTTCATACTGCCCCACGGATTCATATATTCATAGATTTCCATATCCCCATAGGGAGGGCTGGTGAGGACGAGATCTGGGTTGATCTCCTTAAAATCAACGTCCAGACAACTCTTCCATATCATTTCGCATCCTTTCAAATTCAAATCTGAAATCATCTTTTCGTAACCTTCTTTGAGATTGAGGTTGGTGTCAATGCCAACATATTCAATCCCAAGGGATGTCGCCCCAAGAAGTCTCCCACCCCATCCAGCAGTTGGATCAAGGACTTTCTTTGCCCCAAACTTCTTATACACATACTTCGCCGTAGAAGCCTTGAAAGGGACGATTGCTCCGTTATTCAGGCGGTGGCATTCATAGACATCGGTTGGCGAAGGATAGGGGCATTTGTCTCGGCGATTTCGCTTGATTGCGTCTTGCCAAAGTTTCTCCTTGAGTTCTGGGTCATCAAACCATTCTTTGAGTGTCTTGTAGTTCTTTGTGCCTCTACGGCAGTTTAGAAGATTCTTCATTTGATATTGATATATCGTAGGGTTTCCGCAGAATTTTCTTGGGTTTGTTTCGGCTTTGAAATCCGTGAGTTTCTTGTAGTCTTGCTTGACTCTTTCAAGCGTAATATCCTTACACGATTCAACTTCATCAAATGAGTAGGGCATTGTTTCAGGGATCATCTTTCTATTATAGCAATAGTAATTTTATGGTGCTAACAATCAAATTTTTAACTATCAAATTTTTAGTGAGAAAGTGCCTATATGGCACTTTTCATATGAATTCTTGCAAAAGTCTCATAAAAAATTCTATACTAAATATAGTTTTAAGATAAATTGAGAAATTAGTGCCTATATGGCACTTTTAAGAATCCTTGAGTTTCTCAACTTCTGCCTCTTTTTCTTTGAGAACTTTGAGTGTGAGAAGTTGTGTTAGTTTCGTAGCCTCAACTTCTGCTTTGAGATTCTCAATTTCCTTATCCTGTTTAAAACTCTTGCTGATGAGCTCACAATTGGCTTTTCTCTCTTCCTTTAAGAGACCTTCATAGAACACTAAACAATCTATTCTGGTTTCATTAAAACGATTCTCCTTTTCTCTCTTGAGTTCCTCAACTTCTTTTTTCAGTTTAGCGATCTCCATTTCTGCCATTGTTAATTTAAAACCAAGTCGTGCTATAAACAATCAAATTTTTACTTAATTATTAATAAAGTCTCGACTTTTTAATAATTAAGTAAAAAAGGCAGAGAGTTAGAAATGGCTAGATTGGTTTATTAGTTCTTTTCTTTTATTTGAATTTCATAACGAACGACGAGGTGTTTGATTGTGGCGATATCATTGAGTTTCATAAGACCTTCTATGGTTTCTTCTTCTTTGCCAAGTTCTCTAGCCAGAACTTTAAGCGTAAAGAGTAGTGTTGGTTTATCGTCACCCACAAGTTCTTCCAGCTTTGCGAGAGTGTCAGTGTAGATTTTCGGCATTTGGCGAGTCATTGTTTGGTTGTTTAGTGTGCTGTTATCCTGCCTGCCAAAATCAAATTTGCCAGGTTATAAACAAAAAAGATAAAATATAAAATTGAAAAGCATAGGAGATCTCTTGTTAGAAGCAAGCGTGGCATTCGGGGCATTTTCCTTCTGGCGTTACACGACCCTTATAGCAATTGATACAAATATCAATCTTTGGCTCTGGGCAACAGGGTTTGCAGAAGTATTCGGTTTCTTGCCATTGTATGGAGTCCTCAATAAGGACTACACCACTACATTTCTCACAGCAGATTTCAAAATCGGGATCTGGTTCAGGCAGTCGTGGCACACCCAGTTCGTGGAGACGCTCTTGGGCTACTTTGATTTCTTGAGGAGTCATAGTTAGGTTATTTGTTTAAAACTA
>VMHT01113924.1_pt1 | contig 22983 bp, 42 predicted proteins | sample 4693611 | NCBI WGS metagenome assembly VMHT01 (sample SAMN12280063, study PRJNA550983) | marine metagenome | isolation source: seawater sampled from same location over 5 years 0.02-0.2 micron viral filtrate | place: USA: collected off the coast of southern California halfway between the port... ...
ACCAAATAGGAGAATAAAATGGTTAAATTAGTATTATCAAATGAAAAAATGATTACCCTAACAAGAGGTAATAAAACAATTACTAGAAGTGAATTAGATTACGAAACAAATAAATCTATGTATGATTTTAGAGGTTTCAAAGTTGCCTCAGATAATGTAAAAGAAAATATTAAAGAAGTAGATCAAACTTTTGAAAATGAATCAAAAGTAATACCTCTTAAAAAGAAAAGAAAAACGAGGAAAAAGAAATGAATCAATGGTTATGGCTTAAAGGCAAAAAGAAAGTTAAATGGATTTGGATAAAAGCAAAAGCTAATCCAATGTATTCAATACCTTTAGCTTTGTTAATTGTTTATTTAATTTGGAAGTAAATTATGGCTAATTATACAGGTGCTGATGTAATAACTGCAAGTGATGTAACTAAATATCAACCAGATACTTTTGATTTTGGTCTAGCAAATAATTCAACTGAAGTTGTTAATTTCCTTGCACAAACTACAAATGATATTTTAAGAGCATTAAGAGTTGAGTGGTGGCCTGTTTATAAAACAAATATATTTACAGATATTACAGTACTTAACACAGCAGAAATGGTTAATACAAAAGTTAATTTAGATCAGTTTGAACGTGCTGGTGTTTATCTATTTCTTGGAAGATTCTATTTACCAGCATTAACTAAATTCAGACCTGAAACAGAAAAAGACAGATTTGAAAGAATGGCAGAATATTATATGAGCCAATACAATGTCGAATGGAGAATGATATTGGAAGATGGCGTAGAATATGATGTAGATGCAGATGGCACTATTGTATCTAATGAAAGAGAGCCTTTACATGGATTCAGAAGATTAGTTAGATAATGGCTGTACCATTAATTCTTAAAAGAGTTGCAACTTCTATTGGTATCAGAAAACTTATCTCAAACGATACTAAACAAGCAGAAATACCACAAGGCGAAGTAAATAGAATAAAAAGAGGTTTAGGAGAGTTTGCAAAAGGTATAAAAATTAAAACTCAAACTAATTCTAAAGAAGTAATTAGAAAAGTTAATAAATTTGAAAGTGCATTAGAAAGAGCAATAGATAAAGGTGTTCAACAAGCTGGTTTCCAATTATTAGATATAATCAGAACTAAAACACAAAAAGGTATTGATTTTAATAGCAAACCTTTTGCACCTTATAGTGAGGGATATTTAAAAAGATTACAAAAAGAGGGAAAAGAAACTAATGTTGATTTATGGTATTCAGGAAAGATGTTAGGTGCTTTAACACCAAATCAAGCAATGACTAAAACAGGAAAACATAAAATTACACTTGGTTTTGCTAGAGCAGAAGAAAGAAATAAAGCATTATGGAATCAAGTAATTAATAGCCCTAAAAGACAATTTTTTGGCTTTAATAATAGAACAGAAAAGATTATAAACAAATCATTCAATCAATTTATTGAAAAAGAATTAAAGAGAGCAAGAATATGAGTGTCAGAGAAAATATCGCTAGTAATTTATTATCTACTATATCAGGTATCTCTAGCCCTATAACAATTAAAAAAGCAACAAGACAACCTTTTATTATTGACGAACTATCTGCACAACAATATCCAGCAGTAATAGTTCAAACGTCTGAAGAAAACAGAGATGATTCAGAGATGGGTAGTGGTGCTAAAACAAGAATAGGTACGATTGATTTTGTTGTACTAGGTTTTGTTAAAGGTGCAGAATCAAATATTGATACAGCAAGAAATCAATTAATCACTGCTATTGAAACAGCTTTAGAAACAGACCCTACAAGAAACAGTAACGCATTAGATACAGAAGTCATTCAAGTAGAAACTGACGAGGGTAGTTTGTTTCCTGTTGGTGGAATAAGAATGACGATTAGATGTATGTATGAATATCAATCAGGTACACCATAATGGCTAAAGCAAATAAAGTAATAGATCAATTAGAACAAAAGATAGATAATATAGAAAAATTAGTAGATGAAATATCTTTATTATGTATGGACGCAAGAGGAAAAATAGACAACTTTAAAGAAGATGAAAGTGACGAAGATATAGAGAAATTTCCTGAACTTGACGAGTTCAATGATCTTGACGAAGATGAAGAAAAAGAATAAAAGGACTTATGGCTAAAGACATTAAATTATACAAAGATAATTCAGAGATAATTATTAATGAATCTAATCTTGAACATTTTTTAAGTCTAGGGTATAAGCAAACTAAACAACAACAATCTAAAAGTAAAAAGGAAACAAAATGGCAACACATCACGGAAAAGAAGGAGTTGTAACAGCTGGTGGATCAGCAGTTGGGGAACTAACAGGCTTTACACTAGAAACTTCAGCAGACGTAGTTGAAGATACAGCTTTGACAGATGCTACTAAATCGTTTTTAGCAGGAAGAACTTCATTCTCTGGAACATTAGAAATGAACTTTGATGAAACTGATAGCCCACAAACAACTTTAATTGCTGGTGCTTCAATCGCATTTATTTTATTACCAGAGGGTAATGCAAGTGGCGACAGAAGTTTTTCAGGAACAGGGGTAGTTACAGGAATGTCAGTTACAAACTCAATGGACGCAGTAATTTCTAGAAACGTAACTTTTCAAGGAACAGGTGCACTTACAATAGGAACTGTATAATCTAATTTATGTCAGTTATTGATATTGCGAAAACGCATTTTGAATCTTTGGGTGTACAATCTATTGAAGTACCTGAATGGAAAGACGAAAATGGAAATACAACAATATTGTATTGGAATCCTATAAACTTATCTGAAAAAAATACTTTATTCAAAAAGTCTGATAACTTGAATGATGTAAGTATTCTTGCAGACATTGTTGTTATGAAATCTTTAGATAAAGATGGCAAGAAAGTGTTTAAAGCAGAAGATAAACTAGCATTGATGTATAAAGTAGATTCTGACGTTCTTTCGAGAATATCGTCAGCTATGGTACAAGCTATCACTCCAGACCAAGTAAAAAAAAACTCAAAAATAACATAGAATTAAAAAATTTACTTATCGTTGCAGATAGGCTAAAAATAACTTTATCTGAACTTCTCAAAATGGAAGTTTGGGAGTATAATCATTGGTTAGGATTTATGCTTTTAGAACAAGAGGAAACACAGGCAGAAATAACAAAGAGCAAACATAGATAATGGCAAATTTAAAAATTAACATATTAGCACAAGATAAAACAAAAGGTGCATTACGATCTGTTAAAGGTGGACTTGCTTCAATTAAAAATGCTGTATTCAGTTTAAAAGGTGCGTTTATAGGTTTAGGTGGTGCTGTTGCTTTAAGAGGAATAGCAAATGTTGGTTCAAACTTTGAAGATTTAAGAGATTCACTTTCTTCAGTTACAGGTGGTGTTAAAGAGGGTGCTAAAGCATTTGACTTTATAACAAATTTTGCTTTGAAATCTCAATTCAGCGTAGAACAATTAACAACTTCATTTATAACATTGAAAGCGTCAGGTATTGACCCTACTGAAAAACTTTTAAGAGTGTTCACTGATACAGCCGCAGTTACAACTGATCAAATAGGTACTTTAGATTCTATGACTAGAGTTTTCTCTAGAGGTGTTCAAGGTGGTCTAGGTTTAGAAGAACTTAACCAAATTGCTGATAGAGGTGTTCCTGTATTTAAAATATTAGAAGAACAATTAGGAATTACTAGATTAGAAATTGCTAAATTTGGTCAATCAACAGAGGGTGCTAGAAAAATATTAACTGCATTAGAAGTAGGTTTCGATAAAGCATTTGCTGGTGCTACACAACAAAAATTAGATAACTTATCAACTTCATCTTCAAATTTAGGAATTGCTTTTAGAGGTGCTTTAGATGACATAGGCCAAGCTGGTTTTAGTGGTGCTTTAACAGACATGAACAATACACTTGCAGAAACTTTAAAAGCGTTAGACCCTGTAATCATAGCTTTAGGAGAAGCGTTAGCATTTGTAGTTCGTGGTATAACAAAGCTGTTAGAAAAATTAAATAGAGCCATAAGTATCTCTTTTGATTTATATGTTAAGTTAAGAGATTTATTGAACATACCTATTAAAGTTCCTGAAATTGATATTAACAAAGGTAAATTAGAAGAAGCGACAGAAGAAGTTATAAAACAAAAAAATATATTTCAAAAAATAGGAGAAGAATTAAGAGGAAATGTTAATAAAAGAGTTGAAGAATTGAAAGAAAAATTTGCAAGTATTCATAAAATTATCGCAGATGGAGTTGTGCAATCCGTACAAAAAATGTCTAGAGCAATGGCAGAAACTCTTGTAATGGGGAAAGACTTTGCAAAAACAATGAAACAAATAGCACAACAAGTATTAGTTAATATAATAGCACAACAAATAGAATACATAGTTTTATTAGGAATACAAAAAATTCTTGGTAAAGATAATAAAGACCAAGAAGTAGAAAAAGATAATTTAATCAGAAAACAAAATACTAATCTTAAAAGACAGATTGCTTTACAAATGATTTTAAATGCTCTTGGTGGTGGTGGTGGAAGTCCAAATGCAAATAGCAATCCTTTAAAAATGTTTTCAAGTGGTGGGTCTGTTAGAAAAGGACAGCCAACGATTATTGGAGAGAGAGGTGCAGAATTATTCGTTCCTAATTCAACAGGACAAATACAACAAAATGCTAGAGGCACGTCATCGCAAGGTGCAACAGTTAATTTTAATATTAATACAGTTGATGCTTCAGGATTTGAAGAATTATTAGTCAGATCAAGAGGTGCTATAACTCAATTAATCAACAATGCAGTTAATGAAAGAGGTAGGGAGAGTTTAATATAATGGCTGGTGCTTTTCCAATATCTACTTCTAAATTTGATACTTTAGGAATAAAGTCTATTCAAAATACTATTATATCTAAATCTGTATCAGGTAAGAAACTTGCAAGACAAATAGATAACCAAAGATTTGCGTTCACAGTTCGTATAGTTACAGGAAGTAGATCAGATGTTTATGGAGAGTTAATGGCATTTATAATGAAACAAAGATCAGGTAAAGAAAACTTCACAATAATCCCACCTGAAGTAGAAGACGCTAGAGGTAATGTAAGTGGTACTGTTCTTGTAAATGGTGTTCACGCAGTCGGAGATACAACAATAGATGTTGATGGTATGACAGGAACTTTAAAAGCTGGAGATTTTGTTTCTTTTGCTTCTCATACTAAAGTTTATATGGTGGTTGCTGATTCAACTGCTGATGGTTCAAACGAAGCAACGATCACAATAGAGCCACCTCTTATAACAGCATTAACAAATGATTCTGCTGTCACTTATGACAATGTACCTTTTACAGTTTATTTAACAAATGATATTCAAGAATTTGGAGTAGTAGGCACAGCTAATGATGGGGCGTTATTATATCAATATGAATTTGATGTAGAAGAAACATTATAGATGACAAAATATTTAGTAAGGCATCATGTAACTGCCGATTTTGTTGCAGAAAAAATAGTAGATGAATCTGAAATAGATTCTGAAAAAAATAATTTAAAACAAAATACTATTCCAGATGGAACTTTTAGCTTTATTATGGTAGAACAAAGCGAAAAGCTAATAAGAACAACTTACGAGAAATATGACGAGAGCCTTAACAACAGCGATAAAGAACGCACTAGCAACAAATGATATTAAACCATTTCATTTATTAACTATTAATTTTGCTACGCCTGTTAATTTCACAGATTCTACTTATAGTTTAACTTCTTCAATATCAGGTTCTTCAGTTACTTATTCTCCATCTAGTTTTATTATTGGTATTTCAGATTTCAGTGAAGAAATAGACGTTACTAAATCAAGCGTTTCAGTTTCTTTATCAGGTGCAAATCAAACTTTTATTTCTACTGTTCTAAATGAAAATATAGCAAATAGATCAGTTACTATTCATAGAGGTCTATTAGATTCTAATAATGCTATTATTCCTGATCCTTTTTTATTATATAAAGGGAATATAGAAAATTTTAACATTAACGAAAAAGAAAATTCAAGCACTGTTACTTTATCAGTTGTTTCTCATTGGGCTGACTTTGAAAAAAAGAATGGTCGAAAAACAAATAATACTGCACAACAAAGATTCTTTAGTACAGATGTAGGTATGGATTTTAGTTCACAGACTGTTTTAGATATTAAGTGGGGTAGAGAATAATGTTTAAATGGTTAGATAATTTTTTAATTAAATTTTCAAAAAAAATACTTAATAGATATGCACCAACAGGAGAGTTTATTGCATACATTAACAAAGATGAAGAAAAAATATTAAAACAATTAGGTGGTTATGGAAAACCTATTAATAAAACAGGAATTAAATCATTTATATTTTGTTTTATTGCTGGAACAAAAGTTAAACTACCTGATGGAACTTCAAAAAACATAGAAGATATACAAGTAGGCGATAAAGTATTATCTTGGAATAAAGAATTATCTGAAGCTAAAGTAGTTAAGTTAATGAGGCCTATTCATAATGATATGGTTGAATTAAAATGGGAACATGGAATAACTACTAACACATTTGATCACCCTTTTTATGATGCTGAAAAAGAAACATGGTCATCTTACAATCCAAAATTAACTAAAGACAGATACGACTTTGAAAATGTAGAACAATTAAAAGTAGGTACAGTTGGCTTATATTTACAAGATGGTAAAATTATAAAGTCTAAATTATTATCTATAACTGAAAAAATTAAAGATACACAAACTTACATATTTGAATTAGATAAAGATAATACTTTCTTTGCAAATGGTTATTTAACACACAACAAAGGTTGGAATCCTATTAGTGCAGTTATAAGTTTTTTTACTAATCCTATTGTAGCTTTAGTTGCTACTATTGCAATAGCTTGGTTGTTTAGACCTAAAGTACCAGACCTACCTGACTTTGGTGTTAATGAAGCAGATGATTTTGAAACAGGAGTTCTTTTAAACAAACAATCTAATGACGCTAATATTCCTGTAATATATGGAGAAAGACTTGTTGGTGGCACAAGAGTTTTTGTAGAAACTTCAGGAACTGATAATACTTATCTTTATGTTGCGATAGTTCTTTGTGAAGGAGAAATAAATTCAATAGAAGAAATAAGAGTAAATGAAGAAGTAGTAACTTTTGATGGTGCTTTATCAGATAATGTTCAAAGGAATGTAGCAAGTTCAGATTCAACTTTTTATAAAGCTGATCCAAATGAAGAAAATGGGTCTGCTGAAAGTACTATTATTGTTGAGCCACATTTTGGTACAGATGGCCAGAGTGCATCAAGTTTGTTATCTACTTTATCTAATTGGGGTAGTAATCATAAATTATCAGGATTATGTTATTTAGCTTTCAGGTTTAAATGGAATCAAGATGTATATTCAGGAATACCAAAGATACAGGCTAAAATTAAAGGTAAAAAAGTTGTAGCATACAATTCTAGTCTAGTTGCACAAACTCCAGCTTTCACAACTAATCCAGCTTGGTGTTTATTAGACTATTTAACAAATAGTAGATATGGAAAAGGTTTAACTACTAATGAAATAAATTTACAAAGTTTTTATACAGCTTCACAAGTTTGTGAAACACAAGTAACTCCATATAATGGTAGCAGTGATATAAACATCTTTGATACAAATGCAGTTATAGATACATCAAAAAAATTATTAGAAAATGTTAGAGAACTATTAAAAGGTTGTAGGGGTTATTTGCCTTATACTGCTGGAAAATATAGTTTAATTATTGAAACAATAGGAAGTGCATCAATAACTATAACTGAAGATGATATTATTGGTGGTTATAGTTTGCAAACTCCAGCAAAAAATGAAACATATAATAGAGTTATCGTTAGTTATGTAAATCCAGATCGTAACTATCAAGTAGATGAAGTGCAGTTTCCACCAATAGATGATAGTGGATTACCAACAGCAGATAAACACGCAACAATGAAAACAGATGATGGTGGGTTTTTGTTAGAGGGTAGATTTGAATTTGGTAAAGTTATTACTAATACTTATCAAGCAGAAGAAATGGCTGAAGTTATTTTAAGAAGAACAAGAGATTCATTAAGACTTTCAATTAATGTATCTTTTAGTGCATATGATTTAGCAATAGGAGATATTGTTAATATTACACATTCTAGTATTGGTTTTTCTGCTAAACCATTTAGAGTACTAGCAATAAAATTTAACCCTGATTTTACTTTAGGTTTAGATTTAGTAGAGCATCAAAATTCACACTACACGTGGGCAACAAAGACACAAGCAACTGCTATTCCAACAACAAACTTACCTAATCCTAATAGCATACAGCCACCAGCTTCAGTTACACTTTCAGATGAAATGATTGAATATGCTGATGGTATTGTAATTACAAGATTAAATATAAACATAGGTGCTAGTCTTGATAAATTTGTTCAATACTATCAAGTTGAAGCAAAACAAAGTACAGAATCTAATTTTAAAATTATTTCTAATGGTACACAGTTAAGACATGAGTTGTTAAATGTTATTGATGACGCTACTTATGATGTGAGAGTTAAAGCAATTAACTCTCTAGGGGTTTCAAGTACATTTGCTTCTGCATCAAGAAAGATAATTGGTGCAACAGAAACTCCAGCTAATGTTGAAGATTTATCTGTTAGTTTAGTAGGTTCAAATCAAATGGAACTATCTTGGACGCCTGTCGCAGATTTAGATATTTCTTGGTACGAAATTAGATACCAAGATGTTCTTGTAGGTGCAGTATGGAATGAAAGTACACCTTTAACAAAAGTAGTAAGAAGAAAATCTAATACAGTTACTGTTAATGCACAAACAGGAACTTTTTTGATAAAAGCAGTAGATAAGTTAGGAAATTCAAGTGCTAGTGAAACTATTGTAACTACTGTAATATCAGGATTAAATAATTTTGTGCAAACCCAAACATTTAGTGAGTAATTATGGCAAATTTTAATGGAACGAGAGATAGTAATGTTGCTTTATCAGTTGATAACCAAAGTAGAAAAGTTTTAATTTTAGATACAATAACAAACTTTGATGATGGTGTAGGAAACATTGAATCAGCAGAGGGTGTGTTTGATTTAGGTGGAACTGATTCTACTTCTAATCCAACAAACTTTAATGGAAACATTCAACCATCTGGTTTTTATACATTTGATAATACTTTAACTTTAGATGCAATCTATGATGTAACACTTGGTGCTAAACTAGGAATGAGTTCAGAAGATGAATACGATTTATTTGATGATGGTAGAGGTGCTACGAAATTTGAAGATGCCAAAGCCCCATTTGATGGTAGCCCTGAAGTACAATGTGGTGCAGAAATACAAGTAGGATTTTCTGATACAGGATTAGGCTCAATTTCTAATTATAGAAAGATAGCACAACAAACTACATTAAAAGGTAGATATTTTAAATTTAGAGCAAAGCTAACTTGCGATAACAGTAAAGTTAGATCAAAAGTACATGATTTAAAATTTACAGTTAATTTTGAAAAAAGAGTAGATACAGGAGAAGATATAGTTTCATCAGCTAGTGGAAGTAATATAACATTTAATAATTCTTTCTTTGCTACTCCTAGTTTATCAATAGCTGGTCAAAGTATGACAGTTGGAGATTTTTTTACAATTACAAATAAGACAAAAAATGGATTTACAATTCAGTTCTTTAATAGTAGTAATGTAGGAATAAGTAGAACATTTGATTATCAGGCACAAGGATATGGCTTGAAATCGTAACCATTATAAAATATAAAGGAATCTATGGCACAAGTATCAGATTACGTTTTGGACAATCAGGGGTTTGCTTCTTTTAGAACCGAACTTAATAATATTTTAACAGCAGTAAATTCTTCTAATATAGGAAGTTCTGCACCTAGTTCAGCAGTAGCTGGAACTATATGGGTTGATAATGGAACATCAAATACTATAAAAATTAAAATTAATGATGGAACAGATAATTTAGAATTATTTACAATTAACACATCAACAAACGCAATAACATTACCAAGTGGAGTTGCAGTAACAGGAACGATAACAGAAACCGACCCTAACGCATTACCACTTGCAATAGCTTTAGGATAAGATAAAAAGGATTATATTATGGCAAATACTTTTAAAGTTAAATCAAATGCGGCTATGCCTGCAAGTACAGGAACTCCTTTAACAATTTATACAGTTCCATCTTCTACAACCACAGTAGTAATAGGTTTAACTCTTTGTAATGTTCATTCAACTTCAGTAACAGCTTCAGTAAAATTAGATTCAAACACATCAGATACAGAAACAAACGAAGAAACTTTTGTAGTTAAAGATGTTTCAATACCAGCTGGAAGTTCATTAGAAGTTTTATCAGGTGGTAAATATGTTATGCAAACTACTGATATACTAAAAATTGATTGCTCTGTTTCTGCAAAGATTGATGCAACATTAAGTATTTTAGAAATAACATAGGATTAAGATATGGCATTTATAGGTCGAGCAGTAGCACCAACACCAATCTCTGCAAACGATGTTCCTGATTTACCAGCATCAAAAATTACAACAGGAACTTTTGCAGATGCAAGGTTATCATCTTCAAGTGTTACTCAACACGCACAATCAGTAGACTTACAACCAATTAAATCTGACATATCAGCGTTAGCATTAAGAGAAGCTACTAACGAAAGTTCGGCAAGTTTTAATTTACCAAACCAACACATTGATACGTTTGCAACAGATACTTTAGGAACTAAAACTACTGCACAAGTTCAAAGTGGTTATGTAAGTAGTAGTGCTGATAGTGATCAATCTGTTACAATTAATTCAAGTAATTACACAACTTATGTTAATTCTGACCCTGTTATCCACCACGCAAATACAAGTTCATTTTCAGGGTGGCCTAATGGAACTTACACGACTATTAGTAATTATAATACTGCTTCTGCGCCTGACTTTCAAACAGGAAGTTCTTTAGGAACAAAAGGGGAAAAATTATTTGGTACTAATGGTAATGATCAATCTGCGTGGGTATTATGGAACAGAACAAACTCAGGAACAACTAATTATTTTGCAACATTTATAGGTTTAGAATTAACTACACCAATGGCATTAAGAGATTGGTCTGTTAGGTGGCAGAATGGGTCAGGTAGTTTTTGGACTATGTCTATGTATATGTATAACAATGCTTCAGGTGGATCAGCAGGAAATAGCGACCAATCTTTAGGTGGTCTAAATATAAAATCAGGCAATAGTATTAGTAATGGAACAACTTATACATCTTCATCAGATTGGACAGGTTATAGTGGTTCTAATTTTGCTTCAAACACATCAAAACAATCTTATTTTTGGATAAACCCTTTTCATTATAATGGAACAAATAGTTATATGTTTGACACCTTAACAATGACAGGATTAATGGCAGTTCCTACAACAAGTGCCACAGGAACAATTATTCAAAACACAAACACAGTGGGCTCTGCTAAAACAAAAGTTGGAGGTACAATCTTATACAAAGATAATCAAGGTACAGCAACACTAGGAACTGATATGAAAGTTTATTTCAGTTGTAATGGTGGAACTAATTGGACAGAAGCATCAAGCTATTCTGCGATCACTCCTGTATATTCAACAGGGGTAAAACAAGTAAGACTTGGAGAAACAACTTGTACTTCAGGAACAGATGTTCGTTATAAAGTGGAATGGGCTAATCAAAGTGCTGGAAGTAAAGAAACTCAATTACATGGAATAGGAACTAATTACTAATGGCTATCATTAAATTAAATAACAACGCATTAACAAGTGTAACAGAATTACCAAGTGGTGTAGGTGCTGACCCAAATGTTAAAACAGATTTAGCACGATTAGGTTTAAGAGTATTTGCAAATCAAAATTTAGTAAAACAAAATTCTAATTCAGCTTCTTATGATGTATTTCAAGATTCAACAGGAGTTACAAATTTAACTAATTGTGCAAGAACATCAGAGGAATATATAGGATCAATTTATACAGATGTTTCTGCATTTACATCTGACAGCGACACAGCAATATTATTACACATGGAAGATAATAGCGATAGTTCAAGTGGAACAGATACTTTAAGTTTAAATGGAAACGCATCATTTTCAACAGCACAAGCAAAGTTTGGTTCAAAATCTTTATTTTGTTCTTCATCAGGTAATGGATTTGGAAATATTACTGCTGGAAATAGGTGGCAAGTAGGAACAGGAGCATTAACAGTTGAGTGTTGGGGTTATGGTACAAATAAAAGTGGTGTACATCAATCGCTTGTAGGTAAATGGACAGGTGGAAATGTTTTTGACATGAGGTATGAAGCTTCAGATGCTTCTGGTAATTTTGGATTACACGACCAAACTACTATGAGAAATTCTGGACAATCTTCTGGATTAAATGGTTGGCATCATTTTGCTTGGACTAGAGATGGTTCAAGTAATAATACTCTTTGGTATGATGGAGTTTCAAAAGTAACTTGGACAAATAATAATAATATGAATATGGGAACAAACTCATTTTATCTCGGACAATTAGATGGTAGTGTTGAATTTGATGGATATATTGATGAAGTAAGAATATCAACAGTATCAAGATACTCGTCTGCATTTACACCAAACAGTTCAGTAACAGCTAATGCATCAGGTTCTTTTGAGGGTGCTACAATAACTGCTGGGTCATCAACTTCAAAAATGGGTGCAGTGATAACTTATCAAAACAACGCAGGAACAAATGCTTTAAACTCGGATTTAATTTTAAAATTAAGTGCTGATAATGGAAGTAACTATTCCACAGCAACATTAACTGCATTACCTGATTTTGCAAGTGGGGTAAAATGTTGTCAAGTTTCAGATTTATCAGTTACAGCTGGTACACAATTAAAATATAAGATAGAGTTTGCAAATCAATCAAGTGGAAGTAAGGAGTGTAGAGTTACAGGCGTTTCTCTGCAATATTAATTATGAGTTATATAGGTAAAATACCAGCAACAGGAAATTTTGTTAAATTAGATGCGATTAGTGTAGTTAATGGTCAAGCTGGTTATACTATGCAAAGCAGTTCAGTTAATTTTTCTCCTGAATCTGCTAATCATATGCTTGTATCTTTGAATGGTGTAATCCAAGCACCAATAAGTTCATTTACAGTTTCAGGAAGTACAATTACTTTTGCATCTGCTTTAAGTACAGGCGATGTTATTGATTTCATAATGGTCTATGGAAATGTACTTGATATAGGAACTCCAAGCGACAATACAGTTTCAACTGCTAAACTAGTAAATACTTCTGTTACTGCTGATAAACTAGCAACAGATTCAGTACAAACTGCAAAGATAGTTGATGATGCAGTTACAAAAGCTAAAGTTAATTTTATTTCAGATGCTACTGCTGGTGTTGAAGTAAAAGGCGATGGTGGTAGTAATGATGGATATATTCAACTTAACTGTTCTCAAAACTCACATGGAATTAAATTAAAATCTCCACCTCATAGTGCAAGTGCTTCATACACTTTAACTTTTCCAAATGATGATGGAGATGCAAACGAAGTTTTAACTACTAATGGGTCAGGAGTTTTAACTTGGAATGCAGTTAGTTCAGATTTTGTTAAATTAGCCTCAACATCAGGAAGTAATGTGTCATCAATAGATGTTAACGGTTTTTTTACTGCTGACTACGATAGATATGTAGTTTATTTAGAGGGTCTTTATGCTGGTAATTCAGGTGGATTAGACCTTTATATGAGATATAACACAGGAAGTTATTCAACACAAAGTACAAGCTACAATACAGTTTTAACGGGTTTATATGTTCAAGACAATGGCGATAGCCACGAACAACATATAGGCGCTTGGAATACAAATAAAATAATTGTTGGTAGATTACATAATGGCACAAATCAAAGATCAAATTCAGTAGTTACAATTTTTAATCCATTACAAACTTCTTATTATCATTACGCAACTGCTTTATGTCAAGGTTGGAACTCTGCTTCCCATTTTTGGGGTTTTCATACAGCAGGAGTTTGGTCAAATACAACAGCAGTAACAGGATTAAATTTTTCTGCACAAAGTGGAAATCTTTATGCAAACAAGATAACTTTATATGGAATAAAGGATTAATTTATGAAAAAAATAATATGTAATATAGAAAACCCAACAGGAATTGAAGTAGAATTAACTACTGAAGAAATAACAGAACAGGAAACTAAAGAAACTTTATTTAATGAGGGTGCTTTTGATAGAGCAATAGAACAATTACGAAAAGATAGAAATAAACTTTTAGCAGATAGCGATTGGGAAGTAACAATGGCTAAAGAAAAAGGCACAACATTATCTGCTGGATTTAAAAATTGGCGACAAGAATTAAGAGACATAACAAATGATCTTACAACAGTAGAAGAAGTAGAAGCAGTAGAATTTCCAACTAAACCATAGGATTCTTAATGGATTTAAGCAAACATTTCACTTTAGAGGAGATGGAAAAATCTCAAACAGCAACAAGGCGTGGTATAGAAAATAAAGCTGGTAGTGGAGAGATTAAAAATTTAGGTGACCTTTGTTATGAAGTGCTAGAGCCTGTGAGAGCAAAGTTTGGCAAACCTGTTACCATCACGTCTGGATATCGTTCAGAAGCATTATGTGAAGCAATAGGAAGTAAAAAAACTTCACAACATACGACAGGGAATGCCTGTGATTTCGAGATAGCTGGTGTTTCAAATTTAGCTGTCGCACTTTGGATCGAAAACAACGTTGACTTTGATCAGCTGATTCTAGAGTTCTATACAGGAGAGCCTAACAGTGGGTGGATACATGTATCGTACAAAGATGGCTCTAACAGAAAACAAGTATTAACATTTGATGGAAAATCGTATACAAATGGATTACCTGAAGCAAAATGGTCAGGTGGAAAACTAACAAACTAATAGGAGAATATTATGCCAAGAGGAATGGGTACATACGGAAGCAAAAGAGGAAGACCAGCTAAAAAGAAAAACAAAATGAATAAAAAGAAAAAGAAAAAGTAATGAGAAAAAAAGCTGTATGGAATAAAACAAGGCCAAAGAAATTAGGAAAGCCAAAAGCGTTTAACAAAAAATCTAAAGCCTATAAAAGTGCGAAAGCTAAAGCAGATCGTAGATTTGGTGGTGGTGTTAGTTTAGTTAAAAATATGTTTATTTCACAAGCTATTAAAAAATACAAACCAAAGAAAAAAAAATGAGTAAATCTGCATTACAAAAAATAGAATCACACGAAAAGCTATGTCGTATTATGCAGAAAGCAACACACGATAAAATTCACGACCTACAAAGTCAGATAAACAGAATTGAAAAAATATTATTAATCTGTGCTGGTTCTTTAATCAGTGCTATGGGTTATATAATTATGCTTTTAGTTGATAAGGTCTAAACCTTTACAAATAAGTAAAAAGGAAGTACAAGCTGTAAGTGTATGATTTACAAGAACGTTCTTATTATTTCTGATACTCACATACCCTATTCTGTTCCAGAATTATTACCATATTTAAAAGCGTTAAAATATAAATACAAAAATTTTGATAAAGTAATTCATATTGGCGATGAATTAGATAAACACGCAATGTCATTTCATGATTCAGACCCTGATCTTCCTAGTGCTGGAGATGAACTGAAATTATCTTTACCAACAATAAAAGAATTAGAAAAGTTATTTCCCCAAATGGATTTGATGGATTCTAATCATGGTAGTTTAATTTATAGACGAGCATTAAAGCATGGAATACCAAAAGCGTATTTAAGAAATTATAATGATTTTTTACAAGTTGGCAAAGGTTGGAAATGGCACGATGATTTAACAATAGATACACCTTTAGGAAAAGTTTATTTCTGTCATGGTAAGACAGCAGACGTTTTAAAATTAGCACAAAGTATGGGAATGAGTTGTGTGCAAGGACATTATCATTCGTCAATGGGTGTTAGATATTATGGTAATAGTTTAGGCCTGTACTTTGGTTTGCAAGTTGGTTGTATGATTGATAATAAATCATTGGCCTTTCGCTACAATAAGGTACAGAAAGCTAGACCGATTATAGGTTGCTCTGTGATACAAAATGGGTTACCAATCATAGAGCCTTTTATTAAAGATAAATCAGGCAAATGGATAGGAAAGTTATTATGAGTTCAAATACACTAAAAAAGACCCTTTTAAAGAGCCATAGAGCCACGCAGACAACAAACTCTGCTTTTTCTGATCAGGTATCAGGGAATCACTATAAGACGCTTAAAATACAGCCTCTGGAGTATTGTATGGCTAATGGCCTTAACGCTTGTCAAACTCATGTCATAAAATATGTTTCGAGATATGATAAAAAATGGAAAGATAAAAAAGATCAGATTAAAGATTTAAAAAAAGCAAAGCATGTAATTGATATGCAAATAGAATTATTGGAGAAAGAATAATATGTGGTTGAATTTATTATCGTTAGGTGTAAAGACAGGGGCGAAGCTATACCAAAATAAACAAAGAACAAAACAATTACTTTCAGACGCACAAATGCTTCATGCCGAGAAAATGAGCAAGGGTGAAATTGAATATAAAGCGAAAATTATTGAGAGTAATGATAATGGCTACAAAGATGAATTTGTCCTTATACTTATTTCCATTCCTATTCTTATATTGGGTTATTCTATTTTCACTGACGATATTGAAATTCGTAATAAACTAGATTTATTTTTTGAGTATTTTAATCAGCTTCCTTATTGGTATCAAGCAATTTTTATTGGTGTCGTATCTGCAATATATGGATTAAAGGGTGCTGACATTATGCGTAAGAAGTAGTATCATGTCTTAATGATAGACGCAGTAATCATAGACGCAGAATTTCAAATTGAAAGTAAGTACAATCCGTATGGACATTTTGTTGCGTTAAAATTTATCGATACAATACCTGACAGACCTAAACTGCTAAAAACAATTCACGATTTAACTGCACACGATGATGTTGAATTAATTGATTATAATTATAAGGAAATAAAAATTACTTCTAGGACAAGTTTGAAGTATTTTGATGTGACAAGAAACTAGGGCAGTCTTGATCCAAAAAACCACCCTAGCCAAATTATTAACTCTCGCTAATAACTCTATTCACTAACTGATAAAAATTGAATCAAGGAGTTCAATTCTCGTTAGTAAAATTCATTTATCTATTTCATCAACTTTTCTGTTGCTATGATGTTAATAGATTGTTGTTTTAAGTTTTCGCAATATGAATGAGCCAACTTTGATTGTATTTTATAATACAAATACATTTTATGATTGGTAGAAAGTTCTATTTTAACTTTCTTATATCTTTCATCATTACTTGCTTTAACTTTTGCTAAAGAAACAGATATTTTTTCATTATCCATTCTTTCGCTAACAACATAATCAAAAACTTCCTGTACCTGATCTTTAACATTATGATATTCGATTTCAGTATCAGCGAATAGCTTATCTACTTTATCCAAATATATTAATATCTGATCAGGGTTAAAAGTCTTTGGCCTTAACTCTATGTACTTTGGTTGTTCAGCCATTAACCAAGTTCTCTTTCATACATATCAGGGTTAAAATCAGTTGGACTTTCTTTAGACCAATCAATTTCTTCTCTAGGACTTACAGGCAACTTATCATCAGTAAGCTGTACACCTTGTTTAGCTTGTTGGTAGCTTTGCTGTGGTTGTTGCGTCATTGGTTGTTGCATAGTTGGTTGAGGATTATAACCAGCTTTACTAAATGGTTTAACCATATAATAAGTAACCTCTAATCCCATTCCATTACTATATTTATTTGCTTCTGATTGTGTTGTTTTTGCACCCCATTTCAGCACGTGGCCTGAACGTACATACTCTTGTACTTGTGGCGTATTTAACCAACCTTGTATGTTTGTTAAATCAAACATATTTTTAGTTAGTGTGCATTGAAATTGAGCCTTATTAGATGAAGCTTGATACTCCATTTTTGGGGCTTGGTTTCCTGTAGAATATAATTTTAATGTTAATCCACAGAATGGTAGTTTTCCTTGTTGTATTTGTGTCATGTTTTTCCTTTATTGTTGTTTCTGTTTTTGTTTTTTAGGTTTATTGTTTTCCATAGCTAACATTAAATATTTAGCACCAAGAAAAGCATTAAACATTTCTTTACTTAAAGGAAGTTCCTTAACTTCAATCTTGCTATCTTTTTTAGGCAACCTTATGATTAAACCTTTAGCAATTTTTTGTTTAGTTTCTTCCTCATACGCATACTTATATGCATTTAACTGTAATGTGTAGTCAAATGATATATGGTTACTTGTTTTAATATCAGCTAAAACAAGGTTTCCTTGCTTATCCTTTAGGACAAGATCAAGAGTACCAGCGTAGTTATGCTTTTTAGAAAAAATCTTTTTCTCTAATTCAACTACCTCGTATTCTTGGGTTTTCCACCAATCTAAAAATATGTTCCAACAATTAACAACTGCTGGATCAGATTGGGTAGGAATTTTTTTACCTTGAAGATAATCTTCAATCAATCCATGAACTACACTACCAACTAAACCAGCGTCATCTTTAACTCTGTCAGTTTTATTTGTAGCTTGATGTACGATTCTTTCAAGACTAACTCTGTCTAATGTTTTACCATTATCCATAATATGGTTAATTGAATCTTTTATCTCTCTAATCGGAGTATAAACTAACCAATTAACTAATTGTGGTTTAGGAATGCCTTTACCACAAATTCCAGTTACACTTTCGACCTTTTCCCCATTACAATAATAAATGTGGTTTTGGTCATCAAATGTTAACTCTAGACCATTTTTTAACTTATGTTTTATGTACATTTTTTTCCTTTTTAGTTATGACACTATCTAAAAAATTTGGCAAATCAAAACCATAATATTTTGAAAGATTCCATAATTTAGAAGCGTCTGATTTAATACCTTTCTCGAATTTATATAAATCATAAACCGAGTTAAAGTATGGTTTGTTGTCCTCTACTACTGCGTCCACAGTTAGCTTACATTTAAGCCTGATACTTTTAAATTTCAGGCCTATTAGCTGATTAAATAATTTACCAGATGGTTTTTTTTTAATCTCTACTATCATACCATCAATTAAGTAATCAGTTTGTCTTGTTTTATCCATAATAACCTTTCTAGTTTAAGATGGAATGTCCACGATTGTTTAAACACTTTCTAACGAGTGCTTCATACTTTGTGTCCATTGTACTACTGAACGACCAATACAAAATGTTGCTAACAAAATTTGTATTTTCTTTTGCAATAGTTTTACAATGTTGAAGATCATTAGTAAGTTCAACTGCTTTAGCTTCATCGAAAGTACCACTACGTCCAGCACTATCAACAATCGGCTTATAAGCACATTGGCTTAAACTTATTAAAATGAGCAAGTATCCGATCTTTTTCATTTTTTTTCCTCTCTTTTAGTTTGCGTTTATATTCATTCAGAGTAACAGCTTTTATTTTAGGCATATGTGTATATACCTCGTCAAAATAAGGATTGTTATCTCCAAAAGTCCATCTTCTTTTATTAGATATTCTAGTTATGAACTCTAATCTTTTTTCTATTATTTTATCTACCATATTATTACTCCTAATATAAAACCAACTACAAAACATAACCACTCACGTCTGTAATAAAGTTCTATTGCTTTCCAATCATTTTTTGTTTTTCCAAATATTAACATTATTGAACTCCTATTAAGTAATCTATTGTTAATTTAAAACCACCACAAAAGAAATACAACATCATTGCACCGAATAATATGTAATCTAAAGCGTCTAGTATTTTTTTCATATTTACCTTTCTAGGTGGGGCTACAAACCCCACCATTCTGATTGATTTATATTCTTGCACTTATTGGGTTGTTTGAAAAAATAACCAAGCCACCAAGTTCTTGTAAGAATCTTGCTCTATCGTCTGACTTACTTTCGTCATTAGCAATATTCGTAATCGCATTGGCAACATCGTATTTAGAAGTAACAAAAGTTTCTCCTACATAGTGGTTAAGTCTTTCAAAAACTCCTGCTCTTTCATCATCTGAAAGACCATGTTTTTTTGCAAGAACTTCTACTTGATGTGAGTTGATTTTATCTTGAGTAGCTTGTTTTAACTTTTCAACATTTTCCTGAAACAATTCAGGATTGCTAACAAGTTCTAACTGCTGACCCATTTTATCAACGATTGTTTTCCACTGATCATCTTGTTCAACATCTATAATCATTTTACCAACGTGTTTTGCGTAAAACTGATTTAGATATTCAGGTGCAACCATACCATTAGTACAAACTAATCTGTAAATGAATGGCTTAACAATTAAAGAGCCACCACCTATTTCAGAGTTCGTAATCGTGATACCACCTTGAACAACATCACCCTCAACTACTTCTCCCTCTAGCTTTGGAAGAACAGCAGTAATGTTTAAAGTATCTCTGTCATAGTGAGCGTACTTTAATTCTGCATTCATATCCATAAGTTTGTCGAGAGTAGAGTTTGCAACAACATCATTATCAATTCTTTTGTAACGATTTGACATTATTGCTCTTACCTCGTTGATAGGTTGCATGTCGTAAGTTCTTAACATTAACTCTTTCTCTTTACTGTTGTTAATCCAAAAGTTAAGATTGTGAGTTACAAGTTCTTGACTTACAGGCAAACATTTAGAAATATATCTCGTACCGATTTCTAATCTGTTGCATAGATGATTTAAAGAGGTATCAGTTAATTGATATTCTCCTGTCGTCAAATGATCAACCTCTATACTAGGATAAACGTAATCATTTGTATTTACTTTCATGCCTTTCAAATCAACAAGATAATCTCTTTTGTTAGATGTATCGTCATTAATTTTTTTTAGCATTTCTTTTATGTCTTGACCTTTTTTCATCTTATCTCCTTTTTCTAGTTTTTCGTATTTATTATTTAGCTAACATCATCAGTACAACTTGCTAAAGGTTGTAGAAACTATTTATAACAAACTAGATCGTAGGTCTTAACACACACTCTCCGAGGCTCTCCACTGATTAACGTACAACTTAACGAGGTCAAAACTTAGAATTAACGCCAATGGCTCTGAATCAGTTTTTATGCGATTAAAGTCGAGTACCGATTTAACATAGACTTAATAACAAGACTATGCCTGATTTGACGAAAAAAGCAAACTTGTTTCTTTTCAGCAATTAAGAGGGTTTTAAGCAAATAACACCTTTTTTATCAAACTTTTTTGACAGCTTTGACACTCGTAATAAGATATATAGACCTTAATGTTCAAATCGGTTATTAATAAAGATGAGTTAGTTTTTTTTTCATTATTAACTCCCTTTCTAGTTATAAATGGGGAAAGTTTTTACCGATTTCTTTCCCCACAACTCACAGGAAAAAATCATGAATGTTAAATTACAAATAGCTTCAATGCTAGTTGCACATCGTTGTGCAAATAAAAAAACACAAACACAGATTGCAAAAATGTTAGATGTAACTTTTCAGCAAGTTCAAAAGTATGAGCATATGATAAATGGAATATCAGCAGAAAAACTTATAAAATTTTGTACTAAATTAAAAGTTCCTCTTTCGAGTTTTCATTTAGGCGACCCATATCAAGTTTTAGATGGTGCAGATATTTCTATCATAGCAAAAGAAAAAGCTATGCAAAGAATTGAAAAATTAACTTTTGAAGCAGATTTGAAACCTTTATTATTAACTAAAGAAATGGAGATAACAAATGATCAAAGTTCAAGTAGATAAAGTTTGGTTAGGGAAAGTAAGCGTAAGAGATTATATTTATAAAAAAGCATTAAGACAAAAAACTTCTTTAGGTATAACTCATGGAACAGAATATATGTTTATACCTTACGAAAAATTAAAATCTGCTAAATCTTATACTGATGAATCTTTTACAAGTAAGTTTAATGGCAAAAAATATAGACTTGTAGATTTTGATTGGAAGCCATATAAAGAAGATAATACAAAACAGGAGAAACTTTTATGAGTGGAGAAGATTTTTTAGATATTCCTAAAACAGATGAAACTCAACAATCAACACCTGAAGAATATTATTTTTCAAAATCTAAACAAGAATGGATTATGGTTTCTGATATGTCAGATATGCACGTCAGGAGAGCCTTTAAAAGATTGTTGAAAATGATTAGGCTTGGTAGTTTAGTTGAACTTTCAGATTACACAGGAAGTAAAAATAATAGTGAATCTATTTTACAAGAAATAGAAAACATTGAAAACCACTGTGAAAAAATTAAAGATTCACTTAAAGACGATTAGTTATCTTGAATTTAAACTTAATAAAGAACTTGCACATCAAGATACTTTTGGCAAAGATGAAGCTATTCGAAAAGAGTACCAACAATATGTAGATAATATGGCTGAACTAAAAGAAGAACACTTTGAAGTTATAGATCGTAATAGACATAGACGACACGAAGAAATGAAAAAAAAAGATAAAGAAAGATTTGATAAGTTAAGAAGAATTGGCTGTATGGCTTGTGCTAAAAAAGGAATATTTAGTGAGCCTATAATACACCACATAAGAAAACATACAGGCTTATCATTAAGGCCACCACACACAGAAACAATTCCTTTATGCCCTGAACATCATAATATGGGAAATGAATCTGTGCATTTAAATAAGAAAGTATTCATTAAGCTGTTCGGTACAGAAAATGAATTATTAGACGAAGCAAACGAAAAAATCAAACAACTAGAAAAGGAAGATATATTTTATGACAAAGGAAACGAATAAATTTCACGCATTACAATTATTCACAGATACATTTACTGCTGAAACAGTACACTTAACAAACGTAGCAGTAGGAATCTATATTAGATTGTTATCATTTGCTTGGACAAAAAACACAAAACCTTTTACATCTGAATCAGCTTACAGAATATGTCAATGTATTGATGATACTTGCAAAAAACAAGTTGATTACATTTTACAAGAATTTTTTAGATGTGAAGAAGAAAAAGACGCTTGGACACATAAAAGA